>R03__coassemble_692_pt1 | contig 18081 bp, 7 predicted proteins | sample R03__metabat2_high_PE_063 | metagenome-assembled genome bin R03 | reverse complement strand
ACAAGTAGACACCTCTTCTTCGTTCAATGCAGGCCCTTGATAAGTCAGCAGTGAGAGTCCTTAAGCTTTTCGGAAACGAGGACGTTAAGCGTGTAATCACAACCGTAGGCCCCGAGCAGGAGTACTTCCTCATTGACCAGGAGATGTACAACAAGCGTCCCGACCTTATTTACACCGGCAGAACCCTCTTTGGTTCAAAGCCCCCCAAGGGACAGGAACTTGAGGATCACTATTTCGGAACCATCAAGCCCCGTGTTTCAGCTTACATGAAGGAGCTTGACGAGGAGCTCTGGAAGCTTGGAATCCTTGCAAAGACCAAGCACAACGAGGTTGCTCCCGCACAGCACGAGCTTGCCCCCATCTTCTCAACCACAAACATCGCCACCGATCACAACCAGCTGACCATGGAGCTTATGAAGACCATCGCAGGCCGCCACGGCATGGCATGCCTTCTTCATGAGAAGCCCTTCGCAGGCGTGAACGGTTCAGGTAAGCACAACAACTGGTCAATCTCAACCGACACCGGAAAGAACCTTCTTGAGCCCGGCGCAACACCTTCGCAGAACGCCCAGTTCCTTCTCTTCCTCACCGCCGTTATCAAGGCAGTTGACGATTATCAGGATCTTCTCCGCGTTTCCGTTGCATCAGCAGGCAACGACCACAGACTTGGAGCAAACGAGGCACCTCCGGCAATCATCTCAATGTTCCTCGGCGACGAGCTTGAGGGCATCGTGGAGTCAATCGTAAACGGTACCGACTACCATGACAAAGAGAAGAAGCTCATGTCAATCGGAGCAACTGTTCTTCCTCACATTCCCCAGGATACAACAGACCGAAACAGAACTTCACCCTTCGCCTTTACCGGAAACAAGTTCGAGTTCAGATCTCTCGGCTCAAACGCTTCAATTTCAGGCCCCAACGTTGTTCTCAACACTATCGTTGCAGAGGTTCTCGACGGCTTTGCAGAGGAACTTGAGAAGGCAGCTGATTTTGACGCAGGCTTAAACGAACTTGTAAGACGTGAGCTTACCGCACATCAGAGAATCATCTTCAACGGCAACGGCTACTCAGACGAGTGGGTTGCAGAGGCTGAAAAGCGCGGCCTTTCAAATCTTAAGTCAACCGTTGATGCACTTCCCAGCTTCATTTCAGAGAAGTCAATCAAGCTCTTCACCAAGCACGGTGTTTACTCTGAGTCAGAGCTTCTGAGCCGTTTCGATATCATGCTTGAGGGCTACTACAAGGTTATCAACATCGAGGCACTTACCATGATTTCAATGGTTAAGAAGGACATCATGTCAGCAGCCTTCGATTACGAGAGCAAGCTTGCAAAGACCATCGCAGACAAGAGTGCAACCGGAATGGGACTTTCTTCTGCAACTGAGAAGGCTAAGCTTGAAAGAGCTTCAGAGCTTGTTGAGGCAATGTCAGAGAGACTTGACACCCTTGAGGCTGATGTTGAAAAGGCTGGTGACCTTGAGGAGTCCTTCGAGCTTGCAAGATTCTTCAGACAGGTGGTATTCGAGGACATGAATTCACTCCGCACGGTTGTTGATGAGCTTGAAACAGTTGTTCCCTCATCAATCTGGCCCTACCCCACCTATGGAGAGATTCTTTACTCAGTAAAATAAGATACTAATTAAACCTTAATTTAACAAACGCTAAAACGATTATTCACAAAGCCGGAATCGGGCACTTTCCGGCTGCGTGAATATTTCGTGTTAAAGGAAAGTATGTATGATCTGCCCGCAGAAAGAAAAGGAAAAAGCTATGACTAAACATGTATTTGTGACAGGTGGAGTTGTATCGGGACTTGGAAAGGGAATCACAGCGGCATCTCTTGGAAGACTTCTCAAAATGAGGGGACTCAAGGTTGCATCCCAGAAGCTTGACCCGTACATGAACGTTGATCCGGGCACCATGAGCCCCTATCAGCACGGCGAGGTTTTCGTCACTGAAGACGGCGCCGAAACAGATCTTGATCTTGGACATTACGAGAGATTCATCGATGAAAATCTCAATAAATATTCGAACCTTACAAGCGGCAAGGTTTACTGGAACGTACTTAACCGTGAGAGAAAGGGAGAGTACCTTGGACAGACAGTTCAGGTTATCCCCCACATCACGGAGGAAATAAAAAGATTTATTTATATGGGCGCCGAGTCTTCAGGGGCGGATGTGCTCATCACTGAAATCGGCGGCACCACAGGCGATATCGAAAGCCAGCCCTTCCTCGAGGCCATAAGACAGATTTCCCTTGAGAAGGGAAGGGAGAACTGCTGCTTTATCCATGTCACCCTCGTGCCCTATCTTTCAGGCTCTGACGAGCACAAGTCAAAGCCCACCCAGCATTCCGTAAAGGAACTGCAGTCCCTTGGAATTTCACCGGACGTTATTGTCTGCCGTGTGGACAGGCCCCTTGAGCAGAGCATCAAGGACAAGATTTCTCTTTTCTGCAATGTGGAAAAGGACTGTGTCATTGAGAACAGCACCCTTGAGTGCCTTTACGAGGCGCCCCTCATGCTTCACAGAAACAAGCTTGACGCGGTTGTCAGAAGAAAGCTTAACCTTGGGGGCATGGAGCCTGCAATCACTCCCTGGGAGGAGATGGTTGAAAAGATCAAGAAGCTTTCAAGGACAACAAAAATCGCTCTTGTGGGAAAATATGTGCAGCTTCATGATGCATATCTTTCAGTCCGGGAGTCTCTTCTTCACGGCGGCTACGCAAATGATGCCCATGTTGAAATAGAGTGGATTGACTCTGAGAAAATAACAAAGGAAAACGTGGCAGAGGTCCTTGCGGGAATCGACGGAATCATTGTTCCCGGCGGCTTCGGCGACAGGGGTATCGAGGGAATGATCACCACCTGCCAGTATGCCCGTGAAAATAATATTCCCTACTTCGGCATCTGTCTTGGAATGCAGATTGCCGCAATCGAATTTGCAAGAAATGTTGTGGGCTTTGAGGATGCAAACTCCGGCGAGTTCAATCCCGGCGGCGACCACCTTGTAATCGACCTTATGGAGGAGCAGATGGCTGTCCTTCGAAAGGGCGGAACCATGAGGCTCGGAGCTTATCCCTGTACTGTCAAAAAGGGAACAAAGCTTTACGAGGCTTACGGCGAGAAGGAGATTTCCGAGAGACACCGTCACCGCTTCGAGTTCAACAACAAGTACCGTGACATTATGACTGAAAAGGGACTTACAGTCTGCGGAACCTCACCGGATGACAAGATTGTTGAGGCAGTTGAGGTCAGCGAAAACAGATTCCACGTGGGCGTTCAGTTCCATCCGGAATTTAAGAGCCGTCCCAATAAACCCCAGCCCCTTTTCGCAGCTTTCATTAAGGCATCCCTTGATAAGTAGGCTGCGTAAATTCAAGGAGAGATACAGAAAATGGAAAATAATAATAAGCAGATGGGATTATACAGACCGGATTTCGAGCATGATAACTGCGGTATCGGCGCGGTTGTCAGCATCAAGGGTATAAAGACTCATCAGACTGTTTCAGACGCACTCTGCATCGTTGAAAACCTGGAGCACAGAGCAGGTAAGGACGCAGAGGGAAAGACCGGTGACGGCGTGGGAATCATGCTCCAGATTTCCCATAAATTCTTCCAGAAGGCAGCAAAGGCAGAGGGCATAAGCCTTGGCGGCGAGCGTGAGTACGGCGTAGGAATGTTCTTCTTCCCCCGTGAGGAGCTTGCCAGAAACCAGGCTAAGAAGATGTTCGAGATCATTGTTGAGAAGGAGGGCATGGAATTTTTAGGCTGGAGAGCCGTTCCGGTTAAGCCCGATGTTCTCGGCAAGAAGGCAGTTGACTGCATGCCCGCAATTTATCAGGCCTTTGTAAAGAAGCCCGCAAAGGTGAAGAAGGGCCTTGATTTTGACAAGAAGCTTTACGTTGCAAGACGTGTGTTCGAGCAGACCTGCGACAACACCTATGTCGTTTCCCTTTCCTCAAGAACGATTGTGTACAAGGGAATGTTCCTTGTGGGACAGCTCCGCACCTTCTTCGAGGATCTTCACAGTGAGGATTACGAATCTGCCATTGCCATCGTGCATTCAAGATTCTCAACCAACACCAACCCCAGCTGGGAGCGCGCCCATCCGAACCGATTCATCGTTCACAACGGTGAGATCAACACCATCAAGGGAAATGCGGACAGAATGCTTTCACGTGAGGAGACCATGTATTCCGATTTCCTGGACAAGGAGCTTTCAAAGATCACACCCGTTATCAATGCGACCGGTTCCGATTCCGCAATGCTTGACAACACCCTTGAGTTCTTTGTAATGAACGGAATTCCCCTTCCCCTTGCGGTCATGATGACCATTCCGGAGCCCTGGGCAAACAACGGGGCCATGAGCCAGGAGAAGAAGGATTTCTACCAGTATTACGCAACCATGATGGAGCCCTGGGACGGCCCCGCCTCAATCCTTTTCTCAGACGGAGATTACATGGGCGCGGTTCTTGACCGTAACGGACTTCGTCCCTCGAGATATTATGTGACAAACGACGATTATCTCATCCTTTCCTCAGAGGTGGGATGCATCCCGATCGACGAATCACGCATCAAATCAAAGGACAGACTTAAGCCCGGCCGTATGCTTCTTGTTGATACAAAGGCAGGAAGGCTCATCGATGACGAGGAGCTTAAGAATTACTATGCCACAAAGCAGCCCTACGGTGAGTGGCTCGACAAGAACCTTCATCACCTTAAGGACATTAAGATCCCCAACAAGAGGGTTCCGAATCACAACAAGGCAGAGCGGAAGAAGCTTCAGAAGGCCTTCGGTTACTCATATGAGGAGCTTACCTCCTCAATCCTTCCCATGGCATTAAACGGTGCCGAGGGAATCGGAGCCATGGGTATCGACATTCCCCTTGCGGTTCTTTCAAACCAGCATCAGCCGCTGTTCAACTATTTCAAGCAGCTTTTCGCACAGGTAACAAATCCGCCTATTGACTCTATTCGTGAGAAGATTGTTACCTCTACCACCATCTACCTTGGTGCGAGCGGAAACGTTCTCGAGGAGAAGGAAGAGAACTGCCATATGCTCAGAATCAACAATCCGATTCTGACAAACACTGACCTTCTCAAAATCAAGAACATGGACATCGAGGGCTTCAAGGTTGAGACCATTCCGATCGTGTTCTACAGAAATACTTCACTTGAGAAGGCAATCGACCATCTTTTCGTCGAGGTTGACAAGGCACACCGTGAGGGCGCAAACATCATCATCCTCTCAGACAGGGGAGTTGATGAGAACCATGTTGCAATTCCTTCGCTTCTTGCAATTTCCGCACTTCAGCAGTACCTTGTACAGACCAAGAAGCGCACCAGCCTTTCACTTATCCTTGAGAGCGGCGAGCCCCGTGAGGTTCATCATTTTGCAACCCTTCTTGGCTACGGCGCATCCGCAATCAACCCCTACCTTGCCCAGGAGAGCATTCAGGAGCTTATCGACCTTAACATGCTGGACAAGGATTACTATGCTGCGGTTGACGCCTACAACGAGGCAGTCATTTCCGGCATCATCAAGATCGCATCGAAGATGGGTATTTCCACCGTGCAGTCTTACCAGGGCGCAAAGATCTTTGAGGCAATCGGTATCAATGACGATGTAATCAACAAATATTTCAAGGGAACCGTAAGCCGCGTGGGCGGTATCGGACTTGCCGACATTCAGGCGGACATTGAGGCACAGCATGCGAAGGCCTTCGATCCCCTTGAGCTTGGAACAGATGACACCCTGGACAGCCGCGGCGCTCACAAGATGAGAAGCGGCAAGGAGGAGCATCTTTACAATCCCCAGACCATCCATCTTCTTCAGATGGCCACAAGGACCGGAGATTACAATACCTTCAAGGAGTACACTGCTCTTGTGAACAAGGAGGATTCCGTAAGAAATCTTCGCGGCATGCTTGAGTTTAAGAAGGGCAAGAAGAGCATTCCCCTTTCCGAGGTTGAGCCCGCAAGCGAGATTGTAAAGAGGTTTAAGACCGGAGCCATGTCCTACGGATCAATTTCCAAGGAGGCCCATGAGACCATGGCAATCGCCATGAACATGCTTCACGGAAAGTCAAATTCCGGCGAGGGCGGCGAGGAGGACGAGCGTCTTACCATAGGACCCGACGGCCTCAACAGATGCTCCGCAATAAAGCAGGTGGCATCCGGACGATTCGGAGTTACAAGTAAATATCTTGTAAGCGCAAAGGAAATTCAGATTAAAATGGCCCAGGGCGCAAAGCCCGGCGAGGGCGGTCATCTTCCCGGAAAGAAGGTTTACCCCTGGATTGCAAAGACCAGACTTTCAACCCCCGGAGTATCCCTTATTTCACCTCCGCCCCATCATGACATTTATTCAATCGAGGACCTTGCGCAGCTTATCTACGACCTTAAGAATGCAAACAAGGATGCAAGGATTTCGGTTAAGCTTGTTTCAGAAGCAGGCGTAGGTACTGTCGCATCCGGCGTTGCAAAGGCAGGCGCAGGCGTAATCCTTATTTCAGGCTATGACGGCGGAACAGGCGCCGCCCCCAGAAGCTCAATCCACAACGCAGGCCTTCCCTGGGAGCTTGGCCTTGCGGAGGCACATCAGACACTTATGATGAACGGCCTTCGAAACAAGGTTGTCATCGAGACAGACGGAAAGCTCATGAGCGGACGTGACGTTGCAATCGCAGCAATGCTTGGCGCTGAGGAGTTTGGTTTTGCAACCGCTCCCCTTGTAACCATGGGCTGCGTAATGATGCGTGTGTGCAATCTTGACACCTGCCCCGTGGGCGTTGCAACCCAGAACCCCGAGCTTCGCAAGAATTTTAAGGGCAAGCCGGAGTATGTTGTGAACTTCATGATGTTCATCGCAGAGGAACTTCGCGAAATTATGGCAGAGCTTGGCTTTAAGAACCTTGACGAGATGGTGGGACGCTCAGACCTTCTCACCCTTAAGGAAATCGCAAAGGAAGGCAGACTTTCAAAGATCGATATGTCCGCAATCCTCAGCAATCCCTTCGCAAAGGACGCTGATAAGATTGAATACAACAAAAAGCAGCTCTTTGATTTCGGCCTTGAAAAGACTGTTGACTCAAAGGTACTTCTCAAGAAGTTCAGCAAGTCCCTCGAGAGCGGTGAGCCTGCGGAAACCTCCGTTCATGTCACCAACACAGACCGTTCTGTGGGAACCCTTCTCGGCGCTGAGATCACCAGAAGATTCGGCGAGGGCCTGAAGGAGGACACCTTCAGGGTTAAATGCCAGGGCGCCGGCGGACAGAGCTTCGGAGCCTTTGTCCCCAGAGGACTTACCCTTGAACTTGAGGGCGACACAAACGATTACTTTGGAAAGGGACTTTCAGGTGGAACCCTGGTGGTTTATCCCTCTGCAAAATCAAGCTGCAAGGAGGATGAGAACATCATCGCAGGCAACGTTGCCCTTTACGGCGCAACAAGCGGCAAGGCCTTCATAAACGGTGTTGCGGGCGAGCGTTTCGCAGTAAGAAATTCCGGCGCAACAGTAGTTGTTGAGGGCTGCGGCGACCACGGCTGCGAATACATGACCGGCGGACGCGCTGTCATCCTCGGAGAGACAGGAAAGAACTTCGCCGCAGGTATGTCAGGCGGTATTGCCTATGTACTTGACGAAAAGGATTCTCTCTACAGAAAACTCAACAAATCCATGGTTTCTCTTGAGCCCGTGACCGACAAGTACGATGTTATGGAGCTTAAGGACATCATCGGACAGCACGCAGAGCACACCGGTTCGAAGAAGGCAAATGAGATTGTTGACAACTTTTCAGATTACCTTCCCAAGTTCAAGAAGGTTGTGCCCCACGATTACAAGAAGATGATGATGACAATTGTGCAGATGGAAGAGAAAGGCCTTTCAAGCGAGCAGGCCCAGATTGAAGCTTTCAATGCACTTGCAAAGTAGAAAGGAGGAATGTGAAAATGGGAAAGGCAACAGGATTCATCGAGTACAAAAGAATGAACGCGCAGGCAATCGAGCCTCTTGAGCGCATTAAGAATTTCAGAGAATTTCATATTCCGCTTTCTGCGGAGGAACAGCAGAAGCAGGGCGCACGCTGTATGGAGTGCGGCGTACCCTTCTGCCAGTCCGGCATGACCATAAAGGGCATGACCTCGGGCTGCCCCTTAAACAATCTTATTCCGGAGTGGAATGATCTTGTTTACAGAGGAAATTTTGAGCAGGCATATTACAGACTTCACAAGACCAGCAACTTCCCGGAGTTTACCTGCAGGGTATGCCCGGCACTCTGTGAGAAGGCCTGCACCTGCGGACTTAACGGCGATGCGGTTTCCACAAAGGAAAACGAGATGGCCATCATCGAGTACGCCTACAGCAACGGAATTGCGGGACCGAAGATTCCCGCCACAAGAACCGGCAAGAAGATCGCCGTCATCGGTTCAGGCCCCTCGGGACTTGCGGCAGCAGACCAGCTCAATCAGCGCGGCCACAGCGTCACTGTCTTTGAGCGCAGTGACAGGGTGGGCGGACTTCTCCGCTACGGAATCCCCAACATGAAACTCGAAAAGCAGATCATTGACAGAAAGATCGGTGTCATGACCGCAGAAGGAATCGAGTTTAAAACAGGTGTGGACGTGGCAAAGGACGTTAAGGCAAAGGACCTTATTGCGGAATACGATGCGGTAATCCTGGCATGCGGAGCCTCAAACCCCAGGGACATTAAGGCTGAGGGAAGAGACGCAAAGGGCATTTACTTTGCGGTGGACTTTCTGACTTCCACCACAAAGAGCCTTTGGGAGAACAAGCTCGAGGAGGGTACCTTCATTTCTGCAAAGGGCAAGGATGTCATCGTCATCGGCGGCGGCGATACGGGAAATGACTGTGTGGGCACCTGCGTGCGCCACGGCTGCAAATCCATCACCCAGCTTGAGATGATGCCCAAGGCACCCGATGTCCGCGCCGAGAGCAATCCCTGGCCCCAGTGGCCCCTTGTGTGCAAGACGGACTACGGCCAGGAGGAGGCAATCGCGGTCTTCGGACACGACCCCCGTATTTACACCACCACCGTCAAGGAGTTTAAGAAGGACAAGAAGGGCAACCTTAAGAGCGCAGTTCTTGTAAGCCTTGAGTCAAAGACCGACGAGGCGACCGGAAGACGCATGATGGTTCCCGTGGAGGGCACCGAGAAGGAAGTTCCCTGCCAGCTTGTACTTATTGCTGCAGGCTTTTTGGGCAGCCAGTCCTACGTGACAGAGGCCTTCGGAGTTGCGGTTGACGGACGCACAAACGTGCAGACCGAGGCCGGCGCCTTTAAGACAAGCGTCGAGAAGGTCTTCACCGCCGGCGACATGCACACCGGCCAGTCCCTTGTGGTAAAGGCCATAAGGCAGGGCCGGGACTGCGCAAGGGAGGTCGACGAGTACCTTATGGGTTATACTAATTTGTAACGTGATTTACGGGCACCTTCGGGTGCCCGTTTTCTTATATAACAAGCTGGACAGTGGATTCCGCGGCTGGCAATACGGATTATCAGAAATATGTCCCTAAAACTTTGCAAATCGGGCTCAAATGGTGTAAAATAAGTCTTTAATTGTGTGAGGTAACACCATGAGTGAACAGAATTTTGATTTTATAGACGGAGAATTCAAAAAAGAAACCTCCGTGGAAGAGAATACGGAGCAGGTAAGCGACAGCACTGAGCCGGCAGCAGAGGCAGAGCATGAAACTACCGAGCCCGAGCATGAAACTTCCGAGTCTGAGCAGGAAGTTCCCGAGCAGGAGGCACCCGAGCCGGAAGCTGCTGAACCGAAAAAGCACAAGGAACCTAAACCCCGCACCGACAAATCCGGTCAGGCGGTGGCATCCCTGGTGCTCGGCATACTTTCCATACTTTTTGTTGTATTCGGAATTTTCGATATGATGCTTGCCGTTCTCGGACTCATATTCGGAATCATAGCCATAGCCCGAAGCGACCGCTTCCTTGGAATCGCAAAGGCGGGCATTACAACCTCCATCGTGGGACTTGTGATTTCCACGGTGATCACAGGGGCCACGACCTATCTGGTACACTTTGTGACCAACGGTCTTAGCGGCGATGAGGGATTTGTTTACGAGTTCCCCGGCGATGGCGGACAGTACAACGACGGCAATGACTTCATATGGAGCTTCGGAAGCCCCGGAAACGGAAATCAGACTCCCGGCAGCGGCGGTAACGGTGGCTATGGCGGACAGTACCCCGAAAACGGCGGAAGCGGAAACCAGGCTCCCGGCAATGGATCGGGCAACGGTAGCGATGGCACGGCAAATGGCGCCGGCGACAATCTCATATAAAATAAAAATTGGAAATAAAGAAGGAAAGAACAATGTACAAGAAGGTAGAACCAAACTTAAATTACACAGAAAGAGAGAAGAAGACCGTCCAGTTCTGGAAGGAAAACGACATCTTCAGAAAGAGTATGGAGAACCGCAAGGAAGCGGAAACCTACACTTTCTATGACGGCCCTCCGACCGCCAACGGCAAGCCCCATATCGGACACGTTCTTACCCGTGTTATCAAGGATATGATTCCCCGTTACCAGACCATGAAGGGAAAGATGGTTCCCCGTAAGGCCGGCTGGGATACCCACGGACTTCCCGTTGAAATCGAGGTCGAGAAGCTTCTCGGCATTAACGGCAAGGATCAGATTGAGAATTACGGACTTGAGCCCTTCATCAAAAAATGTAAGGAATCAGTTTGGAAATACAAGGGAATGTGGGAGGATTTCTCCGGCACAGTCGGCTTCTGGGCAGACATGGACAACCCCTACGTTACCTATGACAACAATTTCATCGAGTCTGAGTGGTGGGCTCTCAAGGAAATCTGGAACAAGAAGCTTCTCTACAAGGGCTTCAAGATCGTGCCCTACTGCCCCCGCTGCGGTACTCCTCTTTCTTCACAGGAGGTTGCCCAGGGCTACAAGACAGTAAAGGAGCGCTCTGCAGTTGTCCGCTTCAAGGCAAAGGAAGGAGATTACTATTTCCTTGCATGGACCACAACTCCCTGGACCCTTCCCTCAAACCTTGCACTCTGCGTTAACCCCGATGAGACCTACGTTAAGGTAAAGGCAGCAGACGGCTACACCTACATCCTTGCCCAGGCACTTTGCGACAAGGTTCTTTCAGGTCTTGCAAAGGAAGGCGAGAAGGCCTACGAGGTTCTTGAAACCTACAAGGGTACCGACCTTGAGTATAAAGAGTACGAGCCCCTTTATGCATGCGCCGGCGAGGCAGCAGCAAAGCAGCACAAGAAGGCACATTTCGTAGTCTGCGACAGCTATGTTACCATGACCGACGGTACCGGTATCGTACATATCGCCCCCGCCTTCGGTGAGGACGATGCAAATGTGGGAAGAAAATATGACCTTCCCTTTGTTCAGTTTGTAAACGGCAAGGGTGAGCTTACCGAGGAAACTCCCTATGCGGGCGTCTTTGTTAAGAAGGCCGATCCCATGGTCCTCAAGGATCTTGATGAGGAGGGCAAGCTTTTCGACGCTCCCAAGTTCGAGCATGAGTATCCCCACTGCTGGAGATGCGACACTCCTCTTATCTACTATGCCCGCGAGTCATGGTTCATTAAGATGACCGCCGTAAGAGAGGATCTTATCAGAAACAACAACACAGTCAACTGGATTCCCGAATCAATCGGCAAGGGCCGTTTCGGCGACTGGCTTGAGAACATCCAGGACTGGGGTATTTCACGTAACCGTTACTGGGGTACTCCCCTCAATATCTGGGAGTGCTGCGACTGTGGCAAGCAGATCTGTGTAGGCTCACGCAAGGAGCTTGCTGAGCTTTCAGGCAAACCCGAAAATGCAGAGGTAGAGCTTCATCGTCCCTACATCGATGAGGTTGTAATCCCCTGCCCCGACTGCGGCAAGGAGATGCGCCGTGTGCCCGAGGTTATCGACTGCTGGTTCGATTCAGGAGCAATGCCCTTCGCACAGCATCACTATCCCTTCGAGAACGAGGACCTTTTCAAGGCACAGTTCCCCGCACAGTTCATTTCAGAGGCTGTTGACCAGACCCGCGGATGGTTCTACTCACTTATGGCCGAGTCAACCCTTCTCTTCAACAAGGCTCCCTACGAGAACGTAATTGTCCTCGGACATGTTCAGGATGAAAAGGGACAGAAGATGAGTAAGTCAAAGGGCAATGCAGTTGACCCCTTTGATGCCCTTGAGACCTTCGGCGCTGACGCAATCCGCTGGTATTTCTACATTAACTCAGCACCCTGGATTCCCACCAAATTCAACAAGGAAAGCGTCAAGGAGTTCTCAAACAAGTTCATGGGAACCCTCTGGAACACCTACGCCTTCTTCGTGCTTTACGCAAACATCGACGAGTTTGATCCCTGCAGGTACACTCTCGATAAGAGCAGCCTCACCGTCATGGACAAGTGGCTCCTTTCAAGACTCAACTCATGCGTCAAGTCAGTTGACGAGTACCTTGGCTCATACAGAATTCCCGAGGCAGCAAGAGTTCTTGATGCATTTGTTGATGACATGTCAAACTGGTATGTGCGCCGCTCACGTGAGCGTTTCTGGGCAAAGGGCATGGAGCAGGACAAGATCAATGCATATATGACTCTTTACACTGCCCTTGTTACCTTCTGCAAGGCAGCAGCGCCCATGATTCCCTTCATGACAGAGGACATCTATCAGAACCTTGTGGTTTCCGTTGACAAGAACGCTCCTGAGTCAATTCACCTTTGCGATTATCCCGTTGTGGACGAGTCGCTCATCGACACGGACCTTGAGCAGAAGATGGCCGAGCTCCTTAAGATCAAGGGCTTCGGTTCAGCCTGCCGTAACGCTGCGAACATCAAGAACCGTCAGCCCATCGGCAAGATGTATGTAAAGGCAGAAAACGAGCTTCCCGCAGAATATGTTGCGGTTATCGAGGACGAGCTCAATGTTAAGTCTGTGGAATTTACCTCAGACCTTTCAAGCTACACCTCTTATGCATTCAAGCCCCAGCTTCGCACTGTCGGCCCCAAGTACGGCAAGTTCCTCGGCGGTATCCAGAAGGCCCTTGCTGAGCTTGACGGCAATGCTGCATATGCTGAGCTTAAGGCAAACGGAGCAATTAAGCTTCCCCAGGTTGATGCTTCAATCGAGCTTGCGGAGGAGGACCTTCTCATTACCGTTATCCAGCAGGAGGGCTATGTGACCGACGGCGACAACTACGTATCCGTTGTCCTTGACACAAACCTTACTCCCGAGCTTATCGAGGAAGGACTTGTGCGTGAGATCATCAGCAAGATTCAGACCATGCGTAAGGAAGCCGGCTTCGAGGTCATGGACCACATCCGCATTACCTACAAGGGCGAAGATGCCGTAAACGGCATTTTTGATAAATTTAACGAAGACATTAAGGGCGATGTTCTCTGCGATGAAATTGCAAAGGCAGAGCCTTCTGGCTACGTTAAAGAATGGAACATCAACGGCCACGCAGTGACCCTTGGTGTAGAAAAAATGTAAAGGAGAGAGCTATGCCAAACACAAAAAATCCTGCATTTGACAAGGAGGAGTTCAAAAAGAGCGTCAAGAACCATGTCAAAACAATCTACAGAAAAAAGTTTGAAGAAGCAAGCATCCAGGAAAAGTACCAGGCAGTTTCCTATGTTGTAAAGGACGTTGTAATCGACAACTGGCTTGCAACACAGAAGGCCATGGAGGTACAGGACCCCAAGATTGTTTACTACATGTCTATGGAGTTCCTCATGGGACGTGCCCTCGGCAACAACCTTCTCAACCTCTGCGGTTATCAGGAGGTTAAGGAAGCCCTTGATGAGATGGGAATCGACATCGATGCAATCGAGGACCAGGAGCCCGATCCGGCACTTGGAAACGGCGGCCTCGGACGTCTTGCAGCCTGCTTCCTTGACTCCCTTTCAACACTTGGCTATTCAGCATATGGCTGCGGCATCCGTTACCGTTACGGTATGTTCAAGCAGAAAATCGAGAACGGCTTTCAGAAGGAAGTTCCGGACAACTGGCTCAAGAACGGTTATCCCTTCGAGCTTCGCCGCCCCGAGTACACCTACGAGGTAAAATTCGGCGGCTACATCCGTTCAGAGGTAGGCTCTGACGGACGCACCAAGTTCATCCAGGAAAATTACAATTCCGTAATGGCAGTTCCCTACGATATGCCCATTCTCGGATACAACAACAACGTGGTCAACACCCTTATGATCTGGGACGCAGAGCCCAAGGAGTGCTTCCAGCTTGACTCCTTCGACAAGGGCGATTACCAGAGGGCAGTTGAGGATGAAAACCTTGCAAGAAACCTTGTTGAGGTCCTCTACCCCAACGACAACCATGTTTCAGGTAAGGAGCTTCGTCTTAAGCAGCAGTACTTCTTCGTATCTGCCAGCCTTCAGCGTGCCATTGACCGTTACAAGAAGAAACACGGCGACATCCGCAAGCTCTATGAAAAGGTTGTCATCCAGATGAACGATACCCATCCCACCCTTGCGGTTGCAGAGCTTATGAGACTTCTTCTTGACGAGGAAGGCCTTGAGTGGGACGAGGCATGGGACGTTGTCACAAAGACCGTTGCTTACACCAACCATACCATCATGGCAGAGGCGCTTGAGAAGTGGCCCATCGAGATTTTCTCAAGACTTCTTCCCCGTGTATACCAGATTGTTGAGGAAATCAACCGCCGCTTCATCCTTCAGATTGAGGCTAAGTATCCCGGCGATTACAACAAGGTTCAGAGCATGGCCATCGTATTTGACGGACAGGTCAAGATGGCAAACCTTGCAATCGTTGCAGGCTTCTCTGTAAACGGTGTTGCACAGCTCCACACCGAGATCCTCAAGAACAAGGTTCTCTCAGACTTCTACGGAATGTATCCCCAGAAGTTCAACAACAAGACAAACGGTATCACCCAGAGACGTTTCCTTCTCCACGGCAACCAGCTTTTCGCAAACTGGATCACCGATCACATCGGAGACGAGTGGATTACCGATCTTTCAGCCCTCAGGAAGCTTGAGGTTTACGCTGATGACAAGAAGGCTCAGCAGGAGTTCATGAACATCAAGTATCAGAACAAGCTCCGCCTTGCAAAGTACATCAAGGAGCACAACGGCATCGACGTTGATCCCAGATCGATCTTCGATGTGCAGGTTAAGAGACTTCATGAGTACAAGCGTCAGCTCCTTAACATCCTTCATATTATGTATCAGTACAACCAGCTGAAGGAGCATCCCGATATGGAATTCGTTCCCAAGACCTATATCTTCGGCGCGAAGGCAGCAGCAGGCTATGCAAATGCAAAGCTTACCATCAAGCTCATCAACAACGTTGCCCAGGTCATCAACAACGACCGCTCAATCGAGGGCAAGATCAAGGTTGTATTTATCGAGGATTACCGCGTATCAAACGCAGAGTGGATTTTCGCCGCATCTGATATTTCAGAGCAGATTTCAACCGCTTCAAAGGAGGCTTCAGGTACCGGAAACATGAAGTTCATGCTTAACGGCGCTGTTACCCTCGGCACCATGGACGGTGCAAACGTTGAGATCGTTGAGGAAGTAGGCAAGGAGAACGCATTTATCTTCGGTATGAGCTCAGATGAGGTTATTGATCATGAGCAGCGCCGGGATTACAACCCCATGGAGGTGTTCAACCGCGACCAGGATATCCGCAAGGTTCTTACCCAGCTTATCAACGGCTTCTACAGCCCCGAGGATTCAGAACTCTTCAGAAACCTTTACAACAGCCTTCTCAACACCCAGTGCACCCAGTTTGCGGACACCTACTTCGTTCTCGCAGACTTCCGCTCATATGCAGATGCACAGGCAAGAATCATGGAAGCTTACAAGGATGAGGCTGCATGGGCTAAGATGGCAATCCTCAATGTTGCACGAAGCGGCAAGTTCTCTTCAGACAGAACCATCCAGCAGTATGTTGATGACATCTGGAAGCTTGACAAGATTCATGTTGAGGTGGAGGAGTAATCCTTCATATGGATTTTCCGAACAGTTCAGGCAGAGTATGGCTTGAATAAAACCTGTCGGAAACGGATTGAGAAAATTAAAAGAAAAGTTAATTTTTCAAAGAATAGTAAGAAATAGTACATTCAAGGCGCCGCGGTTCTGCGACGCCTTGATGACTATAATTAAGACACTTTGTCCCGGGAGGGACGTTTTGCAAGGCGAAAGGGAAATATATGGCATTTGCACATCTTCATGTTCATACGGAGTTCTCCCTTCTGGATGGCTCGAACAAGATTGGAAATTACGTCAGCCGGGTGAAGGAGCTGGGAATGACCCATGCTGCCATCACGGATCATGGCGTAATGTACGGCTGTATAAATTTTTATAAGGAATGCCTTGCGCAGGGAATCACACCCATCATCGGCTGCGAGGTATATGTAAGCCCGGGCTCCAGATTTGACCGGGAGCCTTCCCACGGTGATGACCGCTATTATCATCTGATTTTACTATGCGAAAACAACGAGGGTTATGACAATCTCATCAAGATTGTCTCGGCAGGATTCGTTGACGGATTCTATTATAAACCCCGTGTAGATAAAGAAATTCTTGAAAAATATAATAAAGGTTTAATTTGTTTGTCGGCCTGCCTTGCAGGTGAAATCCCGAAACTCCTTCTGAGGGGTCAGTATGAGGAGGCAAAAAAGACTGCGCTCTGGTTTAGGAACCTTTACGGAGAGAATAACTATTTCCTGGAGATTCAGGATCACGGTATTCCGGAGCAGCGCACTGTAAATGAACAGCTTTACAGGCTCAGCAAAGAAACAGGAATACCACTTGTCGCAACCAATGACGTGCATTATACCATGGCGGAGGACTGGGAGGCACATGACCTTCTTCTCTGCATCCAGACAGGCAAGACCATCCATGACGAGGACCGCATGCGCTATGAGGGCGGCCAGTATTATATAAAGTCTGAGGAGGAGATGCGCGCCCTCTTCCCCTATGCGCCGGAGGCCTGCGACAACACCCAGAAGATCGCAGAGCGGTGCAAAATTAATTTTGAATTTAACAATTACAAACTCCCTAAGTTTGACGTGCCCGAAGGCTATGATTCCTTTGAATATCTGACAAAGGTCTGCCGGGAAGGACTGGAGAGAAGGTACGACAGGAACCCGGCTCCCGATGCCCAGGGCAATGTCCCCTACAAATTCGAAGAACTTGAGGAAAAATTAAATTACGAATTAAATGTTATCAAAAACATGGGATTTGTGGACTATTTCCTTATCGTGTGGGATTTCATCCGCTATGCCCGGGAGCAGGGGATAGCCGTCGGCCCCGGCCGAGGCTCTGCGGCCGGAAGTATTGTTTCCTACACCATGGGCATCACAAATATCGATCCCGTGCGCTATAAGCTGATCTTCGAGCGATTCCTTAACCCGGGCCGAGTTACCATGCCCGATATCGATATTGACTTCTGCGTTGAAAGGCGCGGGGAGGTTATCGAATACGTAAAGGAAAAGTACGGTCATGACTGTGTTTCCCAGATTATAACCTTCGGTACCCTTCTTGCGAAGGGCGTTGTAAGGGATGTGGGACGTGTGCTTGACATGCCCTATTCAGCCGTTGATGTCATTGCAAAGAAGATTCCCAACGAGCTTGGAATCACCCTTCAGGGGGCTCTCGACAAGAATCCGGAACTTCGCGCCCTCTATGAGACTGACGAGCAGGTGAAATATCTTATTGACATGTCCATGAAGCTGGAGGGACTGTCCCGCCACAGCGGCGTCCATGCGGCAGGAGTGGTTATTGCGCCCCGGCCCATGAACGAGTTTGTGCCCCTTTCCCGGGGCTCCGAGGGCAATATCACCACCCAGTACACCAAGGAAACCGTGGAGGAACTGGGGCTCCTTAAGATGGACTTTTTGGGCCTTCGCAACCTTACGGTAATCCAGGAGGCACAGCGCCTCATCAAGAAGAATTACGATGTGGACGTGGACTTCGACAACATGGTCTACGACGATAAAAAGGTCTTTGAGCTTCTCGGAAGCGGTCACACGGACGGCGTCTTCCAGCTTGAGTCCCCCGGAATGCGAAACTTCATGAAGGAC
>R03__coassemble_574_pt1 | contig 20193 bp, 19 predicted proteins | sample R03__metabat2_high_PE_063 | metagenome-assembled genome bin R03 | reverse complement strand
ACAAGCACGTCTATAGGTTCGCCCGCAATTTTGTTCAGCTCGATGATTGAACCGGGTGCAAAATCCAGAATATCCTGGATTGATTTTTTGGTACGTCCAAGCTCTACGGTAACCTCCAGAGGCACATCCATGATCAGGTCGATGTTTTCCGGCTGATATGAATTGTCGAAGTTTCCAACGAAGGGTGAGAAGGATGCCTGCTGCACATTGACGGGCTGTCCGTACATTGAGGGATCCATCATCATGGGCTGCATCATAGGCTGCTGCATCATTGACGGGTCCATCATAGGCTGCTGCATCATGGGCTGCTGCATCATGGGCTGCTGCATCATGGGCTGCTGCATCATAGGCTGCTGCTGCATTGGCTGCGGAGCAGGTGCAGGTGCGGGTGCAGGTTCCGGAGTCTTCATATCCTCCATTACCGCTCCGATGTCATCCTCCATGGTGCTTGTAATGCCCTTGCACATATCCTTTGCAAAAGAGTAAGGATAAAGCTGCATGATCTCACTGTCGATAAGGTCTCCGATCTGCATTCGGAAGGAAATCTTGACGAATTTCTTTGAGAGGAAATCATCGATGAGATTTCCGTCCACATCCGTCTTAAGATCGATAAGATCCGCAACCGGAGGGCTGATATCGATAGTCTTGTTGAGCATTGATGAAAGCGAGGTTGCGGAGCTTCCCATCATCTGGTTCATGGCTTCGCTGATTGCAGAAAGATGAAGCTCTCCCAGCTCTCCGTCTGTGGCTGTACCATCGCCGCCCATCATGAGGTCTGTAATTATTTTTACATCGTTCTCTTTGAGGACGAGTATGTTGCTTCCATCGAGACCTACTGTATATGCGATTCGAATGAAGACACAGGGCTTTTCATACATGGCAACGATTTCTTCCCAGGTACCGTCTGTTACCTTGGGAGTGGAAATCTCAACCTTTCGGTTTACCAGTGAGAAAAGTGTGGTGGCTGCGGTACCCATACTGATGTTGGATATTTCGCCGATCGTGTCCTTTTCTTCCGCTGTGAGTACCTCGGCAGAATCCTCAATCTCGTCAATGCTTCCGCCCGCAAGCAGCGCATTGATCTGATCCTGAGTTAAAACGCCATCACTCATTTATCTACTCCTCTCTTATCACCGACGTAACCCTGACGGCATAATCCTTGCCGCTTGCACCGGGTAATGCGGTGAATTTTTTAATATTACCAACGTAGACGTCAAGTTCCTCGTCCACCCTGGAATTAAGGCGGATGACATCACCCACCCTAAGTGTGGCAAAATCGTTGACGGAAATCGCGCTGTTTCCGAGAATTGCCTTTACGGGAATGACAGCCTTTGAAATAAGGGCTGTAATGTCCTCCCTGTAGCTCTGCTCATCCCTCTCATTCATGTTTGAATACCAGAACTTGGTATTTAACTTGTCCATAACTGACTCGAGTGTCAGATAGGGAAGACAGATGTTCATAAGACCTTCCACCTCACCGATTTTGATATTTATGGTGACGATTGCGATCATTTCCGAGGGGGAAATAATCTGGGCAAACTGTGAGTTGGTCTCTATTCTTTCAAGCCGCGGGTTAAGGTCAAGAACGTTCTCCCAGGGCTCCCTTAGAAGCTCCACGCAGACATTCATGATTCGCTCAACAATAAGAAGCTCGATTTCGGTATATTCGCGGTTCTTGTCCATGGGAGCGCCGATACCGCCAAGCATTCGGTCAATGATGGTATAGCCGATGTTTGTGGCGATCTCCATGAGGACATTTCCCTGGAGGGGAGCAAAATCAATGACTCCCAGAAGAACCGGATTTGATAAGGCATTTGAGAACTCCAGATAGGTAACTGCCTCGGAGTTCATAACCTCCACCTGCACGTTTTTGCGAAGGTAGATGGGAAGGTTGGTGGAAAGCAGACGTCCGTAGTGCTCGAAGATGATCTCGAGGGTACGAAGGTGCTCCTTCGAGAACTTCGAGGGGCGGGCAAAGTCATAATTCTTGACCTGCTTTTCGCTGGAGTCCTTTATCTCCTCAACATCGAGCTCGCCGCTGTTTAAGGCCTGTAAAAGACTGTCTATTTCATTTTGGGAAAGTACTTCGCCCATTGAATCACCGCCCTAAGGGGTCCTGCTCGTTGCTAAGGTTGACTGTTACTGGAAGGTGGCCTCCGTAAATGAAACATCTACAATGAGGTCAGATCCGAAAATATCCTGAAGGTCAAGGGTGATATCATCCATTGCCTCCTGGGGATTTGAACGCATTTCATCGATGGTGTAACCGCTGACTACGTTGATGATGGTGCTCTTTACAAGGCTGACCTTGTCAAGGAAGGTTGCTCCGTAGGTCAGATATGATTCAGAGCTTGTATCAAGGCTGACTGCGGCGCTGAGAACCATATAATGGGTGCTTCCGTCGCCGTTGTCCTTAAGGGTAATGGTAAGGTCATCGGGGATGTCAACAACCTCGATGTTCTCAAGTGAAACCCTGTTTGCCTCGGATACAACATCGCCGCTTGTAAGCTCAAGGTCGATTGCGGATGCCACCTTGTCAATGAGGTCGTTTGCCTTCTTGGTTTCGGGAAGAACCGAAATAAGAAGAACAGAGGTGACGATAAGGTTTGCAAGAACCAGCACAAGTATAAGCACTGAGATTAAATTTTTTTTCATTGCTGTCTCCTATTTTGCATCCTGAGAATTGAAGCTGTTGTAAATCTTGATTTCAACACGACGGTTCTTTGAACGTCCCTCAGGTGTTGCATTGTCTGCTATGGGGCAGTACTCGCCGCGTCCCGCAGACTTAATATTTGCATCGTCAATGGTTGTGATTTCCCTGAAGTACTGGGCAACATACATTGCTCGATACATTGAAAGAGCCTCGTTGCTTTCGTATTTTGCGCTGCTTATGGGAACATTGTCGGTGTGTCCTTCGATTTCCACGATGTTGTCCTGGAAATTGTTGATGATAGCACCGAGCTTGTCCAAAAGGGCAGTCGCCTCGGGAGCCACTGTAGCATCACCGGATGCGAAAAGAATGGCGCCGTTAAGGGTAATCTCAACATATTCACCGTTGAAGGAAACATCAAGCTGTGACTGGATTCCGTATTTCTCGGCAAGCTCTTCGACCTGCTGTGCCATGCGCTCGGACTCGGAAAGTCCCTGCTGCTCGAAGGCCTCTGAAATCGCCTCCTCGGAGAAGTTCTGGGAAATTTCCATGCCCTCCTGAATTTCCTGGTCCATGCCGCCTGCGTCCTGGTCTGAATCACCCTCCACGTCGGTCGCCGTATTGAAATACTCGTCGAATTCTTCCATGACGGAAATTCCGGATGAAATCAGAACGCCGTCTCCTACCGTGTTGCCGGATGAAGAAAGAACGCTGAAGTTGTTCTGGAAGGAAGCAACTATTTCCTCGAATTTCTGGGCGTCAACCGTTGACATTGAGAACAGAAGAACGAAGAAACACAGCAGAAGATTCATCAGGTCGGAGAACGTCGACATCCATGCCGGGGATCCTTTCGGCGGATCTTCCTGTTTTTGTTTAGCCACGGTTACTCTCCACCTCCTCCGCCTTCTGATGACTCTGCCATAGCATTACGCTCAGCAGGTGAAAGGAAGCTCTTAAGCTTTTCCTCGATAACTCGGGGGTTCTCGCCTGCCTGAATTGACAGAAGTCCCTCCACGGTAAGTTCCTTGAGCATCATCTCGATGCCGTTGTCGACGCCGAGTTTGTTTGCCACGGGACCTGTAAGCCAGTTTGCGATAAGTGAACCGTAAAGTGTGGTAAGAAGCGCAACAGCCATGTTAGGTCCGATTGTTGAAGAATCCTCAAGGTTCTGAAGCATGTTTACAAGACCTACAAGGGTACCGATCATACCCCATGCAGGGCCCATCTCACCCCATTTCTCCCAGAAAGCAATACGCTTTTTGTGACGTCCCTCGATTGAGTTAAGGTCTGTCTCCATGATACCCCGGACAAGTTCCGGATCGGTACCATCGACGACAAGCATAATTCCCTTTTTAAGGAATTCGTCCTCTATGTCACCGGTGGCCTCCTCAAGTGCAAGAAGACCTTCCTTGCGGGATACATTCGAAAGTCTGATTATTGTATTTATTGCATCCTCGGCCTTCTGAGTGGGCTCCTTGATTGCAACACCCATACTTTTGAAGCCGGCGATAAAGTCGGCCATCTTATTACATCCGAGTGTTGCAGCCACAGATCCTCCGATTGTGATAATAACCGAAGGTACATCGACGAAGTTTCCCAGCGCGGCAACACCACCTGAGGAGATGATGCCGAACAGAACCATGACAACGCCGATTGCAAGGCTGGCCAGTGTAGCTATATCCAAAGTAATTACCTCTTTTCTGCCCTCCCCGAAGCCAAATGACGACAGGGCGCAAAACGACAGATTTACATAATAACAGTTAGTATAATTTTACTAAATCTTTTGGGAATTGTCTACTTTTATTATAAAGAAATTTAAGAATTTTACGGATGCCAGGGGCCCCAAAGAAGTGGGTTCTAAAAAGGCACATTCCATATGCTTGAATTATACCATTTTGAAGGCGTCATAACAAGAGTTTGGGGGCATTTGTGACTTTGGTCACAGACTCCACTTACGCAATCACGGAGCAGTCACCTATGCTGAACGAATTAGCCGAGCGAGCCTAATTTCACTTTGCGAAATGCACAGCCTGAAGGGGGCAAAATGGCACGGATGCCATTTTGACGCGAACACGAGGCATGGATGCCGAGGAGAGCGACCCCTGAAGGCAAAGCATGAGCATCTAGTGAAATGGCGAGGGAGGCGTCTAGTGAAGCATAGGTGCTGGACGTGATTGCGGATTGCGGAATAAAAAAGGCCGGGCAAAGCCCGGCCGGAAGGTTTGGTTAAGATTATCTCTTAAGGTTGATGAGCTCCTCGAGAAGTGTATCTGAAGTGGTGATGATTCTTGAGTTTGCCTGGAAACCACGCTGGGTGGTGATCATGTCGGTGAACTCTGTTGAAAGGTCTACGTTTGACATTTCCAGCTGTCCGGTAGCCATGCTGCCGCCGTCTGCGGTAACATCAACACCGATGCCATCGAAATCGCCTGAGTTAAGGGTTGCCTTGTAAAGGCTTGAACCTACTGCCTCAAGGCCGGATGCGTTTGCGAACTGTGCAACGGGGATCTGACCGAGGAGGGTGGTATTACCGTTGTCATAGGTACCGTAGATGCAGCCTGACTGGTCGATTGAAAGTCCGGTCAGTGCGCCGAGCGCCTTGCCAAGTCCGGTGATACCGTCTGAGTTACCACGGGTGATACCCATTGATGAGGTTCCGTTGTTGTCGTAGTTAAGGCATGAAGAAAAGTCGATGTCGATATCCTCGAATTCTCCACCGAGAACTGACATGTTGAGGGTAAGGCTCTTCTCTCCGGTGTTGCCGGTTGCTGAGGAGTCACCTACATACCAGAGCGCGCCGTTGCCGTCGCCTGCAACATTCTCAAGGTCAAATACCATCTTGTTGAAGGTTGCGGGGGTGCTGAGCACGAACTTGCCGCTGACGATTTCTGCGCTTGAGCCGTCAGATGAGGTACCGCCGCCGGTTGAATCCACAAGCACCTGCGCAAGGTCGCTTGAGATACCGTACATTTCGGTGATGGTCTTCTGAACGGTAGTTGTGCCGTCGCTGAAGTCGTAAACATACTCGCCATCTGAGCCAAGGTAGGGCGAACCCTGCATTGTCCATACGGTGCCGTCTGAATCGGTCCAGGTGATTGCATCTGTGGTCTCATCATATGCAAAGCCCTGCTTTGAAATAAGGTCGTAGGTTGTGGGCATTGTGCCGTCGGTACCGAAAAGGTCCGATAAGCTGCCGCCGTCTGCTACGTAAGAAGCAAGAATATCATTTCCCTCTGAATCGTAGATGTTCTTAAGGGAGATGGTATACTCTCCTGCGTCCTCGTCAGAAACCTTAACAGAGAACTTTGCGGTGTATGAATAACCGAGCTGATCGTAGAAGTTAAGGTTCATGTAATAACCGTCGTCTGAGTTTACGTCAACGTCATTCTTGTCAAGTACGCCGCTGATGTAGGCCTCGGTGGTTGCCTCAGGTGCAGAGGTCTGGGCATCTGCATTCATGACCTGAAGCTTTGAAACGGTATCCTTGCGGATGGAACCGGTGGTGGGATCAACCTGCCAGCCCATTACATAATAACCGGTAGATGACTGAACAAGGTTACCGGCAGAATCAACTGTGAAAGCACCTGCTCTTGTGAACAGGTTCTCACTTCCGTTATTTACGATAAAGAAGTTTGTGGTGGAACCATCGGTGAGTTTAAGGTCGAATGCGCCGCCGGTGGTCTGAGAAGCACCCTGGGAAGTAATGCTGATTGCGGTAGCAGCGGTCTTTGCACCAAGACCGATCTGCTTTGCATTGATACCACCGACATTTGCGGTTGCACCTGATGCTCCCTGGGTTGTCTGATATAAAAGGTCGCTGAAGGTTACTGAAGAAGATTTAAATCCAACAGTATTAACGTTCGCGATGTTGTTACCGATAACATCCATCTTTGTCTGGTGTGTCTTAAGACCTGCAACACCAGAATAGAGTGATCTCATCATAAGGCAGTTCCTCCTCTTGGGAGATGTGCCGCACGGTCCCTTCTGTCAGTCGGGGACCAATAACCTCCGTTAGGTCCAGTTATGCGATTACGGCTCCATCTATGTTTGTGTAAATGTTTTCATCTGACTCGTTGCTGTCCATTGCGGTGATGACCGTCTGGTTTGGAATGTTTACTATGAACGCAAGCGAATCAACAAGTACCAGTGAATCTTTGATTCCTTTTACTTCCGCCATCTTTGCTCCGTTTTCAAGTCTGGCACTCTGCTCAGCGGAAAGACTGATGTCTCTTTCATCAAGTCTTGCAGTTGCATGTCTTGAAAATTTCAGGGCGCTTCCGGCTGATAAGTCATCCTGCTTCTGGGCGAAGATTTCATTGAAGGAAAGTCCGCTGTATTCCGCGGGGCTTACGTCCTTTGAACGGTTGTCCAAAAACCGGTTCGTTACCTGCTCTATGGAAGTAAAACTCTGATTAATCTGATTCATAAGCTACCTCCCTGTACCTTTATAAATAATTAATCGGCATCTCCCTGCAAAATCTTTAGTGCTTTCATTCTTTCTTCCAGTTTTTCGAGTGTCGAAACGGAATCGGAAGATACAAAGCTGAGCTGATAGTCGTCCATGTCATCGAGCAGTGCTCTTGCATTTTCAAGTGCCGACGCGTCAGCGGTTGTAAGATTTGCAACTGAGGGAAGCTTACTTACTGTGTTCTCGAAGGTTGTGGCCTTCTCGTTTGCAACAACGTAGGTCTGATTTGCCACAGTGTCAAGGGTGTCGATGCTGTAGAGGCTGTCGTTAACTGAAAGATATGCCTCGCCCTCCTCATAGTAAACGTAATCAACGGTTCCTGATACGTATGAGGTGTTTCCTGATGAGTCGGTAGTCTTTAAGATTACATACTCGCCTACAAGATCGCTGGCCTGCATTGACTGCATCTCAGATTCCATGTTCTGGATTTCCTCGATCTGTGAGAAGCTTGCCATCTGTGAAACCCATTCGGTGTTTGAGGTGGGCTCCAGGGGATCCTGATATTCCATTTCGGCTACGAGAAGCTTAAGGAACATTTCTGAATCATACTCGGTGCTACTGCTGCTGCTTGAGGATGTGGACGATGAGGTTGTTGCGGTTTCAACAAGCTGTCCGTTGCTTACAAGCTGTGTAATTGCCATAGGGCCTCCTTTCTTATGCTGTAAAGTTTACTGTGTTTCCGTTGTCTCTCATGATTGATGCCACGAGCATTTCCTCTTCGCTCATAAGGCCGCCGAGCTGTGAAAGATCGTCGAGATTGATATTTCTTCTGCGGCTTTGGGCCTGCTCTTCGGCGTTTTCGCCCTCGTTCTGCTCTCTCTGGAATTCTCCGTCAAGATTTTCCTCGAAGGCATGTGAGGAAACAGTTACCTCGACTGCATCTACCTTTACTCCCTGGGTGTTAAGGTTGTCACGAAGAACTGCCATCTGCTGTTCAAGGACTTCCTTTGCCATCTCAGTCTCAACCGTAAAGCGGGCTGTAATGTTGCCCTCCTTTGAGCTGTTCACTGAAAGCATGAGCTTTCCAAGTTCCTCGGGATTAAGCACCATCTGAACCTCGGTCTGCTCATCGGGGGTGTAGGCTACCTTCGCCTGAGTAACAATGTCATTTATGATCTGCTGGGGATCATAGATGGGCTGCTGGGGAAGTTCGGGCGCCGCATCCTGCACGACAGGTGCCTGGGTGTGTTCGGTCTGATCATTTCGGATAAGGGTTACCGCGTCGGAAAAATCAGAAGCCTTCGTCTCGGCAGGCTTAAGAGTTTCGGTGCTCTCGGTCTGCTCTGCATCCTCGCTCTCCTCGTCAGAACTTTCGTTTTCGCTGCTGTCAGCAGTCTGAACAAGTGTGGTTTTCACATCCCCGGACTGTGTTTCCTCGGAAACGGTGACCTCACCGTTGTCGTCGGTCGTAACCGTTCTTTCCTTTATGGCATCGTCCTTAAGGGAAGGGTGGACTGCCTCAGTCATGGGAGCAGGTGCCTCCTTTAGCTGCTGTGCGGGCGCTTCCTCTGTCATATCTGGCATTCCGGGCACATCCTCAGGATTAATATCCGTATCGACAGTCTCCATCTGGGATAGAATCTCGACAAATTCGCCGGGTGCCATATCATTTTCCGCTGCATAATCAGCAAAAATGTCTCTGACATCAGCCACAAGATCCGTAAAGTCGGAGTTTACAAGAAGGGCTGCCGGGTCCTCGTTTCCAGTAAGGTTTGCAACCAGTGCTCCGAGATTTTTCGGATCCGCAAGATCAGCTATTGTAAGGCCGAGAAGTTCCATGGCCTCGGTGACATCATCCTCAGATACATCAAGGGTCTTTGATATCTTTTCTTTGATATCGGTTTCGGCCTCGGTGGCATCTGAGCTTAATTTTTCTTTGACCTCGTCGGAAACGGTGCGCTTTTCCTCACTGCGTACCTGGCTTTTTACTGCCTGTGATTCGCTCTTCTGTTTCTCGTAAGAAGTTGTGGGCTGCTCCTTTATTTCCGATGTTTTAAGGTCTGTAATAGCGGTATTGTTATCAGTGGTGCTGACAGTGTTTGCCTGCTTTTGAACCATTGCGGAAAAATCCACGCCTGTTCCGATTTCCTCTGACAACTTGTTGACTCTTGTTATCAGGTCCTGCATCTGCATAACACCTGATACATTTGCGCTTGTCATGGCGTTTCTCCTTTCTTTTTATTGAAGGGGGAATTACGGATTGAGAATCTCCGTCAGTCTTGCCGCAAGAGTAACATCCATCGCAGCGAGAATGTCTCCCCTGGACTCCTGGTCCATATTACGAAGGATTTTCGCTACAAGTCCAAGGTCATCACCCATTGTGTCGAATATTGCAGCCGCCGCTTTCGGCTTCATATTCGAGTAGGTTGCAACATAGTCCTCCAGAGTCGAGTCCTTTTCCATTTTTGCAACTACTGTCTTGTAGAGAGCTTCCGCTTTTTCCGGATTTATCTCTTCGTAATATTTCTTATACTCTTCTATATCGGGTGCTTCGTCCCCAAAAACAACCTCTTCGTAAAAACTTTCCTGAAGAATTTCAAAATCTTCCTGGTTCTGTTTGTACTCGGAAAGCTGATTTACCTCCTTCTGAAGCTCCGCATTGTCGGACTCCAGAGACTTCTCGGTTTTCTTCTCATCCTCAAGAAGGCCCTCAAGCTCCTTTATCCTTGCAAGAGCGTCATCCAGGGTTGCGTAGGTTTCGCCCTCCTCCTCGTCGTAGGTCTCAACCTCGGGGAGGATGCGGTTAAGGTAGGGAACGTCCTTTGCAATGGGATAAAGGACAGTGGAACCGAAGCCGCCGACGTCCATCTTGATGAGAAGCGCGAAAATAACAAGCCATACCAGAATGATTATGATTGCCACAATCCATACGAGGATTCGGCTTCCCACGGTATCCGGGTTGTCATCTCCCGCCTCTAAATATTTTTTCTTTTTCTCTTCTTTTTTCTTTGCCTTCTCGAGCTTCTTTTCTGCCCGAAGAACGCCCTTATCTTTCTTTTCTGCCATAATAACTTCTTACTCCGCCTTATCCTTGTTGTTGTAGGTAAAGCTTACAAGCTGGTCAATCTGCTTGGCCTCATCGGCGGCAAGCTCCTTTTTGAATATCTCAAAATCCCTCTCCTTAAGGTTTTCATGGGTTTTGCGCTCCTGCATAACGGCATTGAGCTTCGCCCTTGCAGCCTCCACGGCGCGCTGGGCCTTCTGAACCGCAAACATCTGTGTTCTTATGAGGGATTTCATGGTTTCTATGCTGTTTTTAAGCTCGATAATTCTTTTAACATTGAGCTTATCATTCTCCGCCTCACGCATTGCGTCAATGTATCCAATGCGCCTCTCCTCTAGATTCTGAAGCTTTTCCTCCTCCTCCCGAAGGGCGGCCGCCGCCATGGCGAACTCGTTTTTCGCCTGGGTTTCAAGCTTTATTTTAATGTCCAGAATGTTCTGCATTCGGTACTTAAAGCCGGGCATTAGTTACTCTCCTGCTCTGCGAAGATTGAGGACAGCATGTCGATCTCATCCTCGAAGGTGAATTTTGCGTGGGTCTCCTGCTGAAGGAAGGTATTGACCTCCTTTATCTTTTCAACCGCATATTCAATTTCCGGGTTCGAGCCCTTTTTGTAGGCGCCGATATTTATAAGATCCTCCGCCTCGCTGTAGGTTGCAAGGACGTTCTTTAAGCGTCCTGCCATCTTCTTGTGGGCGGGGCTTGCAACAGCGCTCATGCATCGGGAAATTGATGCGAGGACATCGATTGCGGGATAGTGGTTTTTCTGGGCTATGGCGCGGTTCAAAACAATGTGGCCGTCCAGAATGCTTCGGGCCGTGTCCGTGATGGGCTCATTGAAATCATCACCGTCAACAAGAACCGTATAGAGGGCCGTAATGGAGCCCGCATCGGAGTTTCCGGCGCGCTCAAGAAGCCTTGGCATCTCCGCATAAACACTTGGGGGATAACCCCTTGTAACAGGAGGCTCCCCTGAGGCAAGTCCTATCTCACGCTGGGCCATGGAAAATCGTGTAAGCGAGTCCATCATAAGAAGCACATCATGCCCCTGGTCGCGGAAATATTCTGCGACTGCAGTAGCGGTTTTTGCGGCATATTTTCGCATGAGGGCAGGCTTGTCGGAGGTTGCCACAACAACAACGCTCCTTGCCATTCCCTCAGGGCCTAAGTCATGCTCTATGAATTCGCGGACCTCTCGGCCACGCTCTCCTATGAGGGCGATAACGTTAATGTCGGCCTTTGTATTTCGCGCAAACATACCCATGAGGGTTGACTTTCCGACGCCGGAGCCTGCGAAAATTCCGATACGCTGGCCCTTGCCAAGGGTGATAAGACCGTCAACAGCCTTAACTCCAAGGGGAAGGACCTCGTGGATAATCTCCCTGTCCATGGGGTCCGGCGGGTCCGCATCCATGGGATAGAAATCCGTCGCCTTTAATTTGTCCGTGTCCGTGGGACGGCCGATACCGTCGAGGGTGTGGCCTAAAATTCCCTCTCCCACAGGAACCGAAAGGGGCTTGTTGGTGTTCTTTACGATGCAGCCGATGCCGATGCCGGCGGAATTTTCGATGGGCATAAGAAGAAGCCGCTTGTCACGGAAACCAACGACTTCTGTCAGTACCGTTGAGCCTTCATTTGAATCAAGCTCGATGACGCATACGTCCCCGAGCCTTGCGTCAGGGCCAACCGATTCTATGGTAAGACCCACAACCTTTTCAACCTTTCCGAGACGGTTGAAATATGTTCTGTCCTGAAGTTCAAGGTATTTGTTCTTATAATCTTTCATGGCAAAATGCCCGGCTATGCCAGGGCACGTAAATCCTTCATAAGGTTGTCAAGCTGGGTAGCGCTTCCGCAGTCAAAGACCCCGTTTTCCGTTTCGATGAAGCAGTCGTCGCTTGTGATGGAGCCGTCTGCAATGATCTCGAAGATTGCATCACTTCCAAGGTTCTCCCGAAGCTCATCTGCATGTTCCTTTAAGAAGGCCTCCCGGTCCCGGGACACCTTTATGTGGAATTCCTTGCTGTTTTCGATGTGGGAAAGAGTCCCCTTCACAAGGAAAAGAAGTATTTCGCGGTTGCCGCGGATCTGGTCTCCGAAGACCTTCTCAAAAACCTCCGCAACGGCAGAGGTGATCTGTTCTTCCATGGACTCGAAGCGTGTAATATATTCATTTTCAAGCTCGTCCATGCGGGCTTTGAATTTTTCCTCATTTTCGGCGGCCATCTGCTCCATCTGGCCACGGCCCTCGTTGATTCCGGCATTAAAGCCTTCGTCATGGCCCTCGGAAACAGCATTTTCCCGAAGCTTTGCTGCCTCCTCCTTTGCGTCAAGAAGAATCTGGGCAGCCTTGTCCCCGGCAGCATCCACGATGCGGGTTGCCTCGGCCTTTGCGATGGCATCATAATCAACAGTGGGCTTAGGGACAGGGGCAGCACTACGGGGTTGTAATTTATGTCTGCGGCGCCGGGAGCAAAAAGGCCCTCGCGAAAGCCCTCTTCAGCCTCACCGTTTTCTCCGGATTCCTCCTCGAAGAACTCTGCCTTCTCGCCTTCCTCCGGATTATTTTTGTATGCGTCGGCAAGCTGCCTTACAAGCTGTCCTACTGCGCCATTATTATCAATGACCCTTGCCTTGGGTTCTTCATTAAACAACTATATCGTCTCCTCCACCACGGGAAATAACAATTTCTCCTGCATCCTCGAGTTTTCGGATTACGCCTACAACCTTCTGCTGTGCTTCCTCTACGTCCTTCATGCGGACAGGACCCATGTACTCGATTTCTTCCTTTGTCATGGCTGCCATACGGGCTGACATGTTTGCAAAAATGGTATTCTGAACTTCCTCGTTTGAACCCTTGAGGGCGATGGAAAGATCGGACTTCTCCACCTCCTGGATAACCTTCTGGATTGAACGGCCGTCCAGAAGAAGGATATCCTCGAATACGAACATTTTCTTGCGAATTTCGTCTGCAAGCTCGGGCTCCTCGATTTCCAGAGACTCCATAATATGCTTCTCTGTGCTTCGGTCTACGGTATTTAAGATTGCAACAACGGAATCAACACCGCCTGCGCTGGTGTAATCCTGGTTAATAAGTGAAGAAAGCTTGCGCTCGAGCACTCGCTCAACCTCCTTGATAACATCGGGACTTGTGCTGTCCATAAGGGCAATACGCTTTGCAACCTCTGCCTGCTTCTCGGGGGATAAGGCGCCGAGAATAAGGGCGGCCTGTGCCGAGGGCAGATAAGACAGAATCATGGCGATTGTCTGGGGATGCTCGTCCTGAATGAAGTTTAACACCTGGGAAGGATCCGTCTTTCGAACGAACTCGAAGGGGCGTACCTGAAGGGATGCTGTAAGTTTTGAAATGACATCCTGGGCCTTCTCGGCGCCAAGAGCCTTGTCAAGAAGTTCCTTGGCGTAGCCGATACCGCCCTCGGCGATATACTGCTGTGCAAGGCAGACTTCGTAGAATTCGTTTAAGACCTCCTCCTTAAGCTGAGGAGTGATGCTTCTTGTGTTTGCGATTTCAAGGGTCAATTCCTCGATCTCATCCTCTTTGAGATGCTTGAAAATCTCCGCAGATTTCTCAGGTCCCAAAGCAATCAGCAGTATTGCCGATTTCTGGATTCCGCTTAATTCTTCCTGTGCCATAAATTAACCCCAATCTTCGTTCAGCCAGTTGCGAAGGAGCGATGCCACCGCCTCGGGCTGCTGGTCAACAAACTGTTCAATGAGACGTCTGGTCTCGGATTTTTCGGCATAGCCGATTGCCTCGAGCTCATCCTCCTTCTCACGGGTGGTCTCAAGAAGATCCTCAACAGAAAGCTCCGGCTCCGGCTCGGGCTCCTCCTTCGGCTTTTTGAAGGTTCTGAATACAACAAAGCCGAGCATGAGGAATACCACAAGGGCAAGGATAATCTGGAGGTAATCCGCAACGCTCCTTCCGCCGTTTGAGTACTCGAAGAAGGGAACATCGTAGGCGAGGATGGTGATGCGGTCCTGTGAAAAGCCCGTGGCATTTGCAACTGCGGAATAAAGTTCCTGGTCGACGGTGCCCTTTTCGATCTGGATGTTTTTGATATATTCGTCGAAGGTGGTGCCGTCCAGGGTTCCGTCAGCCTTGAGGGAATCCTCGTTGTACATTACGTAATTTGTCACTACAACGGAAACCGAAGAATTGTCATAGTCGATGCTTCCCACCGTGTCCTTGCTGGTGGTGATGCGCTCGCTGGGAAGATAATTTTCGGTGACGTCGGATATGGTGGTTGAGGAGGTTGCCGAATCCTCTACAACGTAGGTTGTATCATCGTCATTGCTGTCTGTTCCGGGGGTTCCGCCGCTTCCGTTTGAGGACTCCTCGGTGTACTCGGAACGGCTGTCAAGATAGCCCTGTGAAAGGCCGTCATCCACATAGTAATGATGGTCGACAATCTCGTTCTCGTTGAAATTTATGACAAGGTTAAGGCCCACCTCGCAGTTGTCATAAACCGCGGTGCCTATAACAACGTCCTTGATTTCACTCTTTACAAGGTTCTCAAGCTTCTGGCGGGTTGAAAGCTGAGTGTTTGCAACGCCCATGCTGGTGGCGGAATCGCCGCCTGAGAAGAGGACATTTCCGGCAGAGTCCATGATGAGGACATTGTCGGAGTTGTCATTTCCAAGGCCGGTGGCAATGTAGGATGCAATGCCCGCAGCGGTCTCGGCGTCCATCTCCTGCTCAAGCTTGAGGATGACATTTGCATAGCTCTCCTGGTTCATGGTGATGATGGTGCCGTCATCCTCGGGGATAGAAAGGTTTACCTGGGCAGAGGTGACATTGTCCAGGGTTGCAAGCTGGGTTTCGAAACGGTTTTCAAGGTAGAGCTGATACTTCTTTTCCTTGTCAGCCTCGGTGGTTGAAAAGCTGCCATCGAAAACATCGGAAATGGAAAATCCGGTGGAGGGGATGCTGTTTGTTCCAAGGAGAATGGAAGCTGCAGCCTCATCGGACTTGTTGATGGTGAAGGTCATGCCGTCCTCTGACTGGGTGTAGGAAATATTTTCACCCTCAAGAAGACTCTGTACCTGGGAAGCCTCAGTGGCGGAGGTACAGGTGATGAGCTGATAGGTTTCAGGGCGCGTTGCAACAACAGCCAGGATTGCAGCTGCTGCAACCACTACGGCCGTAATACTGATGAGGAGCGCCTTCTGACGGGTGGAGAACTTAGACCACCACTCTCTTATTCGCTGTAAAATGTTTCTGATCTGATCTGGCATGACTTATTCTTTCTATGTTAGATTTGCATATTCATAATGCTGTTGTAGGACTCCAGCAGATTGTTCTTTACGGCAACTGTGTACTGGAGGGCAACTGATGCCTTCTGCTGGGCAATGAGAAGATCGTGGGTGTTTGTTGATTCACCCAGGGAAAATTCCATTGCGGCAGTCTGGGCATCCATCTGAAGCTGGTTGGTTTCCTTAACCTGACCTACGGCGTTCTGAAGAAGAACGTCAAAGCTTGTGGCATGCTTTGCGCTGTCGAGGCTCTTTGAGGCCTCGTTTGCAATGGTCTCGTTTGAGACATTGTGAAGTGCCATTATGTCCATGGTTTTACCTCTTTAAAGCCGCAGTTATTCCTGCGGTATAAGCCGGATTTTGGCCGGCTGTGTTTATGATTTATCAGCCTCCGATTCCAAGGCCTGCCTGAGCCATGGATTTGAGGGCGTCGAATGCGGTTGCGTTTGCCTCGTAAGCGCGGGATGCGTCGATGAGGTTTGTCATTTCGGTTACGGTATTTACGTTAGGATAACGAACATAGCCGTTTTCATCAGCATCCGGGTGGGAAGGGTCATATTCCATGATGTAATCCGTCTCGGTGTCATCATAGACCTCCGCAACCTTTACTCCGTTTCCGGTGAATTTTGTGGCCTTTGCCTTTGCATGTGAAAGCACATGGCCGAACTGGGTGCGGGTTTCCTTCTCCTCGAAGCGCACAACCTGACGGGTGTAAGGGCCGCCGTCCTCGGTTCTGGTGGTGGAAACGTTTGCTATGTTTTCGGAAATGGTATCCATGCGGAACTGCTGGGCAGTCATTCCCGTTGCTGCTATATCAAAGCCTTGAAAAAGTCCCATTTTTTACCTCCTTAGGTCTCCATTGCCGCCTTAAGATTTGAGAAGTTTGAAGAGATTGCATTGGTGATTCCGCTGTAGCGGAGCTGCTCAGAGGCAAGCTCTACGTTCTCGGTGGCAAGATCAACGTTGTTGCCGTCAAGTCGGTATGAGTATGACTCGTGGTCATAGTAGGTATGCGGGTTGAGGTGATCCAGATGAACGTCGGAAACCTTCTGGTCAAGGGCGGTGTACTTTGATTTGCCGAGCTCTCTTTTTAAGGTCGAGGCGAAATCAATGTCCTGGCGCTTGTAACCGGGAGTGGTTGCATTTGCAATGTTATTTGAGATGATTTCCTCACGGGTATAACTTGCATCTGCGGCCTTGTCCAGCACGTTTATGTAATTAAATGCTTCTGAACCGATCATAGTTCCTCCTTCCGGAAAAGAGCAGAAAGATACACTTTCACCTTTTCCTAATACATTATAGTTGTTATAGGGAAAAATGCAAGGATTTTTCCCATTATATTGTGGTTTAATTTTTATCCCTGTACTATTATTTGTGTTTTGCCGGCCCTGCTTTGCAAGTGGCGTTTAAGCCGGGCGAAGCTTTTATCCCCCCTTCGTAAAACAAAAAAGGGACCTGCTAATGCAAGTCCCTTTGTAGAACGGGTTTCCATACCCTTTATTTTTTTAGGTTCCAATCCGGTTAATATATTTATCGGCCGGAAAGAGCGGAAATTTCATCAAAAATCAGATCATTTTGAACTTTTATGTAGGTGCCCTTCATTCCTGCGGAGCGGGATTCGATGACGCCGGCGCTCTCAAATTTACGCAGTGCGTTAACTATAACAGATCGGGTGATTCCTACCTTGTCCGCAATTCTCGATGCGACAAGAATGCCCTCCTCTTCCTTTAGTTCACTGAAAATATGGATAGCGGCCTCAAGCTCCGTGGCAGATAAGGTGGCAATCGCGCCCTTTACAACCGCAAGCTTTCTTTCGTTTTCTGCGCTCTCCTCGTGCTCGGAGCGAAGCATCTCAAGACCCACAACCGTGTTGCCGTACTCGCTTAGGATGATGTCGTCGATGTTGTACTGACAGGTGTTGCGGTATACAAATAGGGTTCCGAAGCGCTCACCAGCAATGTTGATGGGGCAGATGATGGCGCAGTGCTTTGAAACATCACTCTCAAAGCCTAAGGTTACAAGGTTCACATTTTCCCTTGTGGATAAAACACCGAGAAATCTTTCGTTAAGATCCCTGTCGATGTAACCGCCGACCCTGTCGGAAAGAAGTTCCGTAAGAAGGTCCCGGTTCCGGCTTTCGCAGATTCCGAGAACCTTGCCCTTCTTGCTTATGACAAGGACATTGGAGTCGAGGATTTCGGTCAAAACCCTGCATATATCGTTAAATACGACCTTTGATGAACCGTTGTTGTGAAGAAGTTTTCCGATTTTTCTGGTTCGGTCGAGAAGCTGTACACTGCTCATATTATCCTCCGAAAGTGTTGTTATCTTACCATCATTTCGGGATAATTTCAACACAACTCTTTCTTTTTATCTTAATTGTCTTTCAATTCTTCGGAATAACCGCACTTCTCATCGGAGCATACGGCCTTTTTGCCCTTTGCAACCATGTAGCTGCCGCACTGGGGGCAGGGCTTGGCAAGGGGCTTTGACCAGCTCATGAAATCGCATTCCGGGAAGCCCTCGCAGCCGAAGTATTTTCTGCCCTTTCGGGTTCTCTTAAAGACAATGTCCTTTGAGCACTTGGGGCAGGGAACTCCCACCTTCTCGAGGTACATCTTGGTGTTGCGGCACTCCGGGAAGCCTGGGCAGGCAAGGAATTTGCCGTGGGGGCCATACTTGATGACCATGTTGCGTCCGCACTGGTCGCAGATGACATCGGTCACCTCGTCGTGAATCTCCACCTTCTCAAGTTCCTTTTCCGCCTTCTTAACGGACTCGTCAAGATCGGGGTAGAAATTTCTGATTACGGTCTTCCACTGGATGCTTCCCTCCTCGACGCCGTCAAGCAGAGACTCCATGTTTGCGGTAAAATGCTCATCCACAATCGAGGTGAAGGAATCCTTCATGATGCCGTTTACGACCTCGCCGATCTCGGTGACGAAAATGTTCTTTCCCTCCTCCGCAATGTAGCGGCGGCCGAGAATTGTGGAGATCGTGGGCGCATAGGTTGAGGGACGTCCAACTCCAAGCTCCTCAAGGGTGCGCACCAGGGATGCCTCGGTAAAGTGGGCCGGGGGCTGGGTGAAGTGCTGAAGCTTTTCGGTGCTCTTTAAGGAAAGCTCGTCCTTTTCATTTAAGGTGCCGTTAAAGAGGTTCTTCTCCTCCTTGTCATCAGCGTCCCTGTATACACTCAGAAAGCCGTCAAATACAAGCTTTGAGGCAGAAACCGTGAAGATGTAATCTCCCACGCTTATTTTAATTCCGGTTGTCTCATAGGTTGCGGCCTTCATACGGCTTGCAACAAAGCGCTTCCAGATGAGCTGGTAGAGCCTGAACTGATCACGGGAAAGGGAATCCTTTGCCTCCTCGGGGGTAAGGGTAATGTCCGCCGGGCGGATTGCCTCGTGTGCATCCTGAATCTTGCCCGAAGCTTTCGCCTTGGGCTGGGGGCCTCCCATATAAGCCTTGCCGTACTTTTCGGCGATATAGGCTGCAGAGGATGCCATTGCCTCATCGGAAACACGTACTGAATCGGTACGAAGATAGGTTATAAGACCCATGTTGCCGCGGCCCTGGACAGATACGCCCTCGTAGAGCTGCTGGGCGATTCTCATGGTCTTTGAAACCGAGAAATTAAGAGCCTTTGCCGCCTCCTGCTGCATGGTTGAGGTTGTAAAGGGAAGGGGTGACTTTTTGGTTCTCTCTGAGGTTTTAACCTCGGTCACAACAGCCTTCTTTCCCTGAAGTGCCTTTATGATTGCATCGGTCTCGGCCTCTGAAGAGGGTTCAATTTTGCCGTTCTTATCGCCGTAAAGTTTTGCCACAAGGGGTTTCTTTTCACCCTTTACGTCAAAGGCAGCCTCAAGGGTCCAGTACTCCCTGGGGATAAATTCCTCGATTTCCTTCTCCCTGTCGCAGATGATGCGGAGGGCAACGGACTGCACGCGTCCTGCCGAAAGGCCTCTTTTTACCTTCTGCCAGAGAAGGGGGCTTATCTGGTAGCCAACAAGGCGGTCAAGAACACGCCTTGCCTGCTGGGCGTCCACAAGGTCCATATCGATTTCCCTGGGGGATTTAAGCGCGTTCGTAACGGCGCTCTTTGTGATTTCGTTGAAGCTTATGCGGCGGGTCTTTGAAGGATCAAGCTTAAGAGCCGCCATAAGATGCCATGAAATTGCCTCGCCCTCCCGGTCGGGATCGGTTGCAAGATAAACCTTGTCAGCCTTTGCCGCCTCCTTGCGAAGCGCCGCAAGAAGCTCGCCCTTTCCTCTGATGGTGATGTACTTCGGCTCGAAATCATTTTCCGTATCAATTCCCATCTGACTTTTGGGAAGGTCCCGGACATGACCCTGGGATGCCATTACCTCGTAGTTTTTGCCGAGGAACTTTTTGATTGTCTTTACCTTTGCGGGGGACTCCACAATAACAAGATACTTTGCCATGAATACTCCTATTTTAACGTTTGCACGATATAAACTTATTTTTTCACGGGTTCAAACCCGATTACTATACAATAAGAAAGAATTCAATGCAAGAAAAATGTTTTTTCATTTTGACGGACATCTGACGTAACAGTTTTTGAAGGTTTCCTTTACAAGCCCCATTTCACAAAGCTCCGGAAGCTCTATGACAAGGACATTTAAGGGCAGCCCCGTCTTTTCAATCAGAACGGAAACGTCCACCGGATCAAGGGAAAGACTGTCGTAAATTTTCTTCTTGTTCTTTTCGAGCCTAAGCTTTGACTGGGTTTTTGCCATCTTAAGGTCCTCTATAAGCCCAAGGTCCGAAAGA
>R03__coassemble_572_pt1 | contig 20318 bp, 20 predicted proteins | sample R03__metabat2_high_PE_063 | metagenome-assembled genome bin R03 | reverse complement strand
GAGGTACGGAAGCGATGGTTCCCTCGAGGATCTTAAGAAGTGCCTGCTGAACGCCCTCGCCGGAAACATCACGGGTGATGGAAACGTTCTCGGATTTCTTTGCTATCTTGTCAATCTCATCAATGTAGATGATGCCGTACTGGGCACGGTCTATATTGAAATCTGCTGCCTGAATAATCTTGAGAAGAATGTTCTCAACATCCTCGCCTACGTAGCCGGCCTCGGTAAGGGTAGTGGCGTCGGCGATCGCGAAGGGAACATTTAAGATTCTTGCAAGGGTCTGGGCCAGAAGGGTTTTACCGCTTCCGGTGGGGCCTAAGAGAAGAACGTTTGACTTCTGAAGCTCCACGTCAAGGTCCTGACCTCTTGTGATTCGCTTGTAATGATTGTAAACAGCTACGGAAAGAACCTTCTTTGCCTCATCCTGACCGATGACATACTCATCGAGGAATGCCTTTAATTCCTTGGGGGAGCGAAGGTTGATGTCTGCCTCTGAGAAGCCCTCTTCCTTTTCCTCCTGCTCGGTGCGTACTTCCTCGTCGTCGAGCTCGTCCTCGATAATCTCAAGACAAATATCAACACACTCGTCGCAGATAAACGCCCCGCCGGGACCTGAGATAAGCTTTCTAACCTCATTCTGATGCTTGCCGCAGAATGAGCAGCGGATTTTATCATCCATCCTACCTGACATTTTTTCTCCTTTTACTGTCTGTTCTCGATAATGCTGTCAACAATGCCGTAGGCAAGTGCCTCCTCGGCATCCATCCAGTGATCACGCTCGGTGTCGGCCGCAACCTCCTCCACGGGCTTGCCGCAGTTTTCTGCGAGGATACGGTTTAACTTTGCCTTGGTCTTAAGGATGTTCTCAGCTGTAATCTGAATGTCGGTTGCCTGACCCTTTGCACCGCCTGAGGGCTGGTGAATCATGATCTCGGCATTGGGAAGTGCGAAGCGCTTGCCCTTGGCGCCGCCTGAAAGAAGGAATGCGCCCATTGATGCTGCCATACCGATACAGATTGTGGAAACATCACATTTGATGTACTGCATTGTGTCATAAATTGCCATGCCGGCAGTGACAACTCCGCCGGGGGAGTTGATGTAGAGGCTGATGTCCTTTGAGGGGTCCTCAGACTCTAAGAAAAGAAGCTGGGCAACAACAAGTGAAGCGGTGGTCTCGTTTACTTCCTCGCCGAGGAAAATGATGCGGTCCTTTAAAAGACGCGAGTAAATGTCATAGGAACGCTCACCCTTGCTTGTCTGCTCAACGACATAGGGTACTAAACTCATAATTAGTCCTCCTTGGTTTCCTTGTCAGCCTTCTTTGAAGCTGCCTTCTCCTTGCGGTTGTCATATACATAGTCCATTGCCTTCTTGGCAACGATATCTTCCTTGATAGCCTCGATCTGGTCAGCCATCATCTCCTTGATCTTGTCAAGCTCAAGGCCGTATGAATCTGCCATCTTCTGAAGTTCTGCATTAAGCTCGTCCTCGGTAGCCTCAATCTTCTGCTCCTTTGCGATTGCATCAACAGCAAGAGAGGTCTTGATCTGGGAAATGGTAGAGGGCTTCATCTGCTCCTTCATTGATTCCTCGTTCATGCCTGAGAACTGCATATACTGTTCCATTGAAAGGCCCTGGTACATAAGACGGTTAGCGAAGTTTTCGAAGTTGCGCTCAACCTGGGTCTCGATCATTGCCTCGGGGATGTCAACCTCGCAGCCCTCGGCAATCTGCTCCATAGCCTCGTCGATCTGCTTGTTCTTTGCATCCTCAGCCTTAGACTTGGTGAGGCGCTCCTTGATGTCAGCCTTGTAAGCATCAAGCGAGTCGAAACCTGCATCATCTGCAAGTGCATCGTCAATCTCGGGAAGCTCCTTTGCCTTGATCTCGTGGATCTTGCAGGCGAATACTGCAGCCTTGCCCTTTAAGTCTTCTGCATGGTAATCCTCGGGGAAGGTGACATTTACATTGATGTCTTCCTCAGCCTTAGCACCAACGAGCTGCTCCTCGAAGCCGGGGATGAACTGGCCTGAGCCGATCTCAAGTGAGTAGTTCTCTGCCTTGCCGCCCTCGAAGGGTACGCCGTCAACTGAACCGTCGAAGTCGAATACGATAACGTCGCCGTTCTCTACAGGACGGTCAACAACAACTTCGCGTGAGTTCTTCTGCTGCTCCTTCTTGAGCTCTTCCATAACATCCTCGTCGGTGACGGTGGTGTCGATCTTTGTAACGGTAACTCCCTCGTACTTGGGAAGCTTGATTTCGGGACGGACAGCAACCTCTGCAGTAAACTCAAGAGCCTCGCCCTTGACAACTTCCTTCTCCATGTTGATTGCGGGACGTGAAACAATGTCAAGACCGCTCTCATCCATTGCCTTCTTATAAGCCTCGGGAAGAACCTCGTCGATGGCGTCGCTGTAGAATACCTCTGCGCCGTACATCTTCTCGATCATCTTGCGGGGTGCTTTGCCCTTGCGGAAACCGGGGATGGAAATCTTTCCCTTCTGCTTGTTATATACAACCTCGACTGCCTTTTCGAACTCGTCGAAAGGTACCTCGAATGTAAGCTTTGCCATATTGTGTTCCATGTTTTCAACTTTAACGCTCATTTTATTCTCCTTCTATTAAGACAAATGCCTTTTTTTCATAGTTTTAGGGCACGCATACGCGCGCCATTTTGTGAGTATAACACAACGGTGCTTCGGTTTCAAGGACTTTAGGCCGTGAAAATAATGCCCCTGCTTATTGAGTCCGCCTTCTCCCTGCCAAGGAAATGGGCGGTGATGGCGAGGGCGAAGTCAATGGCGGTTCCCATGCCCCGGCTTGTGATGCAGTTTCCGGAAACTGCAACCTTTCCGCTTCCGATCTTAGCGCCGAGAAGCTTATCCTCAAAGCCCGGATAGCAGACTGCTTCCTTTCCCTCAAGGATGCCGTTCATGCCAAGGACCGAAGGCGCGGCGCATATAGCACAGAGAAGCCTTCCTTCATCATTGAATTTTTTGATGGCGGAAGTAACAGCTTCACAGGCCCCGAGATTTGTGGTGCCCGGCATTCCGCCGGGGAGCACAAGTCCGTCGAATTCGTCCAGGTCGACGGATTTTGCAAGGGCGTCAGCCTCGATGATGATGCTGTGGGCGCCCGCTACCTTAAGGCTGTCAGTGATGGAAAGGGTGAGGATTTCAATGCCTGCCCTTCTTAAGATGTCAACTACCGTAAGAGCCTCTATTTCCTCGCAGCCGTCTGCAAGAAAAAGTCCGATTTTTGCCATTTTGTACCTCTTTTAATCAGTTTGTGTGAACGCGTTTTATAATGTATGTTCCCGGAGGAGCTTTTCCCGCTCCGCCCTGCTGTAGCGGCAGAGTTTGCTGTTCTGGAACAGGCCGCTTTCGGATACGTCCTCCCCAAACCACTCCGGGGGGGCAAAGCCTTCGCATTCCTCAAGGTCTTCAAACTCAACCTCCGCCATGATAAGGCCTTCGTAGTCCCCGTGGAACACGTCAAGCTCGATGGTGTATTTCCCGAAGGGGATAAGGTATCTTGTCTTTTCGATGAGGGCGCCGTCCACGGAGGAAACAAGCCTGTAAAAGCCTTCCTTCGAAAAGGGAAGGTCATACTCCTCCCTCGACACAAGGCCCTCTCCCTTGTAGGTGACACGGTATTCATCGTTCGATTTTCTAATGCGAAGGACCGGGTTCGTGCAAAGATAGCCCTGGGAAATCTCCTTCTTTTTATAGGAATCAAGGGAAAAGGGAATTTTGTCCACAAGAAATTTTCTTTCTATTTCCATCAGTTTCTCCGGATTTCGTATTTCATTTTAGTGCGGATTGCCCCAAGGAGCTGGCGGTATCTTTCATATACATCGCCCTCGGGAATGACAACGTCAAGGCTCGTGGCCATGGTGTCGATGAAGTAATCGGTAATGTCAATCTCCCCAAAGCCGTTTGCGATGTCATATTTTTCCTCGAGAGTTTCCGCATCGAGAAATTTTTCCACACGCTCGTCAAGTTTTTCTTCCATTTCTTCTCCTTCTGTGCCCCTGCGCATCCTTGCATTGCCATGTCCGGGTTTATCCCGTCCAAAGCTTTAAGGCCGTTCGTTTATAACCCTTGCTATCTCCTCAAGTCCCTCCGGGGAATATTCAAAAAATGACTCCTCCCTGTCCTCCTCACGGGAAAACTCGAAAGCCTTCCCCTCCGGGTAAAAGGTGAGTTTCAGCATGGCCTTGTCCTCGGGCACCGCCTTTTCGATTCGAAAGCGAAAATCACGCTGGCTTCCTGTAAAGATGGCATTTGCCTCATAATATGGAATTGCAAATAAATCCTTACCTGTCAGCATATTTCCTCCTTCGCAAACATACCATATATTGTAGCATAATGAACTTTTTACAACAATAGAAAAGGCCCGGTTTACACCGAGCCTTTAGTACTTTTTACAATGGATTAGTAGGTGATTTCGCCGTCATGCTCCATAAGAGTTGCAGACTTTACAGCGGAAATTCCGGAAACCTTTTTGATAAGCTCGGTCTCTGCCGCAGTCTTAAGCTCGATGATCATGTCGATACCCTCTACGGTGATGTTGCGTGACTTGATCTTGTAGAACTTTGCATTCTCCTTGACAGCGGCCTCGATGTCTGCCTGGGCCTCGGGGTTGTCAGCGTTTACAATAAGAAGAAGGGCAGGCTTAACATTGGGCACGAAGTGAAGAAGCATGATCACGATTGTGATTACGATCGAACCGATGATTGCGATTTCGTATAACTTTGCACCGTCAATGATGCCCACGGCGATTGCCCAGAAAAGGAAGGCAAGATCCATGGGATCCTTGATTGCGGTACGGAAGCGGACAATCGAAAGGGCGCCCACCATACCGAGGGAAATAACAACCGAAGACTGAACCGTCAGGATGATGATCGAGGTGATCATTGCAATGGCAACGAGTGAAATTGCAAAGCTGCGGTTGTAGAAGGCCTTACGGCATACAAGACGGTATACAAAGAAAATGTAGATACCGATGAGGGCGGTAACCGCAAGAATCGCAAGAATTGTTGTGGTTGAAACCGACTCTGAGAACTGACTCAGAAATGAATTTTTGATTACGTCCTTTACGCTCATTTTTATCTCCTTTTACTGTGCAGAAAATTTTCTGCATAAATAATATTTTGAATAGGTTTCACGCCTTAAATCCCGAAGGTTCATGGCCTCATAGAGAACATTCGGAAGAAGCTCGTCATACTTGACCTCAAGGATCTGGCGGCCCTTTTCCATGATGGGAACAAGGGGCAGATACGGGTCGAAGAGCTTTTCAACGTCCCTCGAGTAGCCGATGCTCCTGTCGAAGGTGATTCTCACGTTGCCGGCGGTGTATACGAAGGGGGTTCTTTCGTAGGCCACAATGATGACCGGGCGAAGCATGTCCTTTTCGTAGCGGATGAAAAACTTATTGAGAAGCCTGTCATCCTTTCGGTCCTCGGGAACCTTGAAGGTTCCGTCCACCATGGCCCTGTACATTTCAAGGGTGATGGGGGTCGATTCCTTTCGGGTCATGGCCCGCTCCTTGAATTTGCACTCAAGGGTGATGCGGCTGCTGTCGGCGTTGTAGATTCTGACGCGGAATTTCTCGCGCTTGTCATTGCCGTTCTCGTTTTCCATGTAACAGCTGTTGAACCTGTCGTCGAAATAGGCGCTGCGGATCCGGTAGATGCCGTTCTCCCCAACGTGGGCGTCCTTTTTGCAAAGGGGCTTAAGGCGCATGTTAAGGATTGCAAGCTCCGCATCCGAGCAGACATACTTTATCTCGTTGCGAAACTTATGCTGCTCTTCATCTTCAATTTTCAAAATATCTCTGATGTCCATATTGAACAATAATACAATAAAGTGAAATTTTTTGCTACCCCAATTTATGTGGCAACGAGAAAAAACGCAACCTGACCACAAGCCGCGCTTGCACGAGTCTTTGGGCAGGTTGCGTTTTGGGAACTGCAGGATATGAGCAAAAAGCCACGTGAAGCGGGGCGATTTGCGAATATTCTGCAGGATTGCGGAGCAATCTCTCGTTGCCACATAAATTTGCAAACGAGGCCACAAGCCGGATATTCTTTTATACATTGACTTTTACGTACATTTTTCCTATAATTAGACGATTTTTGTCGTTCTGTCGGAAAGGGCATGCAAAAGTCAGAAACCACTTACAAAGGAGACAATCATGAAAGAAATATCCAAGCTTCTCGAGTACAGACCTTCCATCAAAGTCCTCGACGCCACCATGAGAGACGGCGGACTTGTAAACAATTTCCAGTTTACCGACGACTTTGTAAAAGCGCTCTACCAGACCAACATCAAGGCGGGCGTTGACTATATGGAGTTCGGCTACCGTGCCGACAAGGAAATGTTCGATGTGAAGGATTTCGGAAAGTGGAAATTCTCTTCTGATGAAGATATTCGCGCCATCGTAGGGGACAATGACACTGACCTTAAAATTGCGATTATGACAGACGTGGGACGCTGTAACTATAAGGAGGACATTCACCCCAAGGCCGAAAGTCCCGTTGACACAATCCGCGTTGCAGCCTACATCCACCAGATTCCCGGCGCTGTTGCAATGATCGAGGATGCCGCAAAAAAGGGCTACGAGACCACCTGCAACATTATGGCGATCTCAACCAACCAGGTCGATGACCTTAAGGCTGCCCTTGAAATTGTCTGCCAGACTCCCGTCGAGTGCATCTACATTGTAGACAGCTACGGTTCAATCTACCCTGAGTCAATGCAGCGTATTGCCGACCTTTACACCTCTGTTGGCGAAAAGTACGGCAAGAAGATCGGTATCCACGCCCACAACAATCAGCAGCTTGCCTTCGCAAACACCATCGAGTGCGTCGGCGACGGCGTCGACTGGCTTGACGCAACCTACAACTCAATGGGCCGCGGTGCAGGAAACTGCGCAATGGAGCTTCTTCTCGGCTTCCTCAAGAATCCCAAGTACCAGGAGCGCTACGCCTTCGATTTCGTCCAGAATTACATCAACCCCTTAAAGGAGCAGGGCGTTGTATGGGGCTATGACCTTCAGTATCTTGCAACAGGTCTTCTCAATCAGCATCCCCGTACCGCAATCGCCTTCACAGCAGAGGGCCGCAAGGATTATGCAGAGTTCTACAAGGAGCTTATGGCAATCGACTAAAAGCATTGCCACTGAAAGTTACATCAAAAATCCCCGACAATTGTCGGGGATTTTATTTTGGCATAACTTTTTTCCAGCCGGAAAATCTACTGCCGCAGCCTACTGCTTCTGCGTGATTTCAGGCTGGTTATGGGCGCCGATTGCGGTTGTTCGCATAGTAATGGAAGGCCCGCCCTTGCCTTCAATGTAGCTTTCGGTAATGAGCACGCTTCCAATGTTGTCATCCTTGGGGATTTCATACATGATATCAAGCATGAACTCCTCGATTACGGCGCGAAGGGCTCTTGCACCCATCTCCTTTTCCATGGCGAGCTTTGCAATGGCATGAAGGGCACCTTCCTCGAACTGAAGGTCCACCTCGTCAAGGGCAAGGAGTTTTTGGTACTGCTTGATGATGGCATTCTTCGGCTTTGTGAGAATCTCAACCAGCATATCCTCGTCAAGGCCCTCAAGTGAAAAGAGCACAGGAAGCCTTCCGATGAACTCCGGAATCATTCCGAACTCCTTAAGGTCCGCAACAGTTACCTTTGTAAGAAGATTCCTGTCCCCGTCATACTTGTCCTTGAGATCCGCTTTAAATCCCATCGAAGAGGATTTGTTAAGTCTTTGTTTAATTATTTCCTCGATGTCTGGGAAGGCTCCTCCGCAGATAAAGAGAATGTTTGTGGTGTCCATGACGGTGGTGGGAACCATGGCATTTTTGCTTGAGGCGCCCACGGGAACCTCAACCTCCGCTCCCTCAAGGAGCCTTAACATTCCCTGCTGCACCGATTCACCGGATACATCCCTCTGGTTGGCGTTTTTCTTCTTTGCCAGCTTGTCGATCTCATCAATATAGATGATGCCCTTCTCGGCGCGCTCCACATCATTGTCCGCAGCGGTAAGAAGCTTCGAGAGAACGCTCTCGATATCATCTCCTATATAGCCCGCCTCCGTAAGGGAGGTTGCATCCGCAAGGGCAAGGGGAACATCAAGAAGCTTTGCCAAGGTCTTTACGATGTAGGTCTTTCCGGAGCCGGTTGGTCCTACCATCAACATGTTGGATTTCTCGATTTCTATGTCATCCTTGTCCTGTTTTGCAATTCTCTTGTAGTGGTTATAAACCGCAACGGAGATTGCCTTCTTCGCCTTCTCCTGTCCCACCACGTACTCGTCAAGTTTGCCCTTTATAATATGGGGAGCCGGGATGTGCTCGATGTTAAAGACAGGCGCAACCTTCTCCTCTTCCTTTTTCTTCTTTTTGGGCTTTATCTTCGGCTGGCCGAAAATACTGCCAAGGCTTCCCATGTCAGCAAGATTCAAAAAGCTTATGTTAGGACCGCCGCCCATGCCGGGCATTTTCGACATGTCAACCTTGCCGCCCTCGCCGTTTCCGGGATTAAAGCCCCCCATGGAGGCAACGGTTTTGTTGAGGCAGTCGCTGCAGACGTGAAGCCCCGGAGCAATGTCCACAAGATGTCCCGTAACGCTTTCCGGCCTGTTGCACATAAAGCAGAAAGGCTCCGTTTTGTCCTTTTCCTTTGCAGTCTTTTCAAGCTGCTCGTCTATGGAATCGGAAACCTCGCGAAAATCCGTATATTTAGTTACTTTATCATCGGATTTTGGGGTGTCCTCAAGATTTGTTTCGGTGACCTCGTCCACATCGATGATGTCCATGTTGTCGTTCATATTCTACTCCGTTTATAAAAGCCCGGACCCGCTCTCTGCCCGTTCCCTGAAGCCTTTCCGCTCCATCAGCATCGCCGTCTTAAAGAAAAATCTTACATATGACTCCGCCTATGACCACGGCGATGATTATGCAAAGAAAAGCCACAAAATACTGGTACTTTTCGTATTTTTTCCCAATGCTGCTGTTGGCAAAGGCAAGAAAAAGGGCAAGTCCCAGGAATATTGCAGCCACATTTATTATAAGCTTAAGCATTTCTACCCCTTAAGAATTCGTCGAGGAAGGCAAACAGCCTCTCCATCTCCTCCCTCGTTCCGATGGTTATGCGAAGATAATTGTCGATTCGTGGCTTGGGGAAATATCTCACATAGATATTCTCCTTTTTGAGAGCCTCAAAGATCTCCTTCGCGGGAACCGACTTGTGTGATGCAAAAATAAAGTTGGTTTTGCTGTCACAGAAATTAAATCCTCGTTTAATAAGTTCCTTTTTCGACCATTCACGAGTTTCGACAATCCTGTCGCAGCACTCCTTGAAATATGCCTCATCTTCCATCGATGCGCAGCCCAAAGCCATTGTTACAGCGTCAATCGTGTAAGAATTAAATGAATATTTAACATCCTGTAGATACTTGATAAGCTTCTTTGAGCCGAAGGCAAAACCGATTCTTGAGCCTGCCATGCTCCTTGACTTGGAGAAGGTCTGTACCACCAGCAGGTTTTCGTACTTCTCGATGAGGGGAAGAGCCGACTCACCGCCGAAATCCACATAGGCCTCATCGATGATGACCACCGAATCGGTGTTGTTCTTTATGATGTCTTCAAGGAAACGTGTTTCAACAAGCGCCCCTGTAGGCGCATTGGGGTTTGCAATTACGATTCCGCCGTTATCCTTCTTAAAGCCCTCAAGGTCAAGGGAAAAATCCTCCTTAAGGGGAACTGTCTCGTAGGGAATTTTAAACTCCTCAGCCCATACATCGTAGAAGGAGTAGGTGATATCCGCGAAAAGAATGGGCTTTTTAGAGTTAAAGAAGGCAAGAAAGCTCATGGCAAGCACGTCGTCAGAGCCCACACCCACAAAAATCTGATCCGCAGGCACCCCGTATGACCCCGAAATCGCCTCTGTGAGGCTTCCGATGGTGGGGTCCGGGTATTTTCTCAATGTGCCGTAGAAATCCTGCTCTTTAAGGCACTCAAGCACCTTAGGAGAGGGGGGATACGGATTCTCATTTGTATTAAGCTTTATTACATTCTTTGCCTTAGGCTGCTCGCCCGGTACGTAGGGCACAACCTTTCGGACATTTTCTTCCCAATTTCCCATATTTTCCTCCATTTTCAGCTTTCATCCTCCCAGTAGCAGATGACCATGTATCCCGGCTCAACGGCCTCATAGACCGCCTGCGCCATCTCAAGGGGCATGTTAACGCAGCCGTGGGAGCCTGAGGTCTTGTAAATTTCTCCGCCAAACTGGCTCCTCCAGGTGGCATCGTGAAGTCCGATTCCCTTGTTGAAGGGCATCCAGTAGTGGACGAAGGTTCTGTAGGTGTCGCCGGTCAGGTAGCGGTCCCGGTTCATAAAATTGATTTTGTAGATTCCTCCTGGAGTCTTGCAGCCCGTCCTTAAGTTTCCTGTGACAACATCCGTGTCAAGAAGCCTTACTCCGTCCTTGTAAAGGAAAAGATGCTGCCTTGTAAGATTTATTTCAACATAGCTGTTGCCAAGGTCCACATTGTCATGGCTTGCGGCAACCTGCTCATACTCAAAATCCCTGGTGACCACATGGTGGTCAAGTATGTCATTTGAAACCCGCTCCATCTCGGAGAGCTGGTCGATTTTCCAGCCGTAATTTTTGCTTTTGAGAGTAACCGTTGTTCCGTAGCTTGTGGTAATGTTGCGCTCATCACCGTAGGTATCATATTTTGCTGCCATGCTTTCAACATAGTTTCGAAGCTTCATCTCCGAAAGGTCCACAACACCGTCGTCCCTGACATAAAGCCAGTCATGGTACATGCCCTTGTCAAGGGTGAAACTCTTTGAGCCAAGATCGTAGGTGATTTCCGCGTCAAGATAGCCGTTTAGGGCATCTCTGTCGGAAGAGAGCTTTTCATCCGTCTTAAGGACCTTGGGCTGCGCATATCCGCCCATTTCGGGGATATTATGCACCTCGCCGTGCCTTGCGGCGGTTGTAAGAAGAGCATCCGTCAGAACCTCCGGGTCAATATATTCGCCGTATCTTTCGGCTTTTATCTCAAACTGTCCCTTGTCCATGTCATAATAAACATAGGCATTTATGGGCCTGTTGCCCCGTCCCGCCTTGACGCTCGAAAGCTCTGATACAGCCTCAAAAAGTCCGTCCCTGTCAGCCTCAAACATGTCCTCGACAGTATATTCCTCCGGACTGTAAAGTGACATTCCCCAAAGGCAGGGCTTCTGCGCCTCCCTGAGGGAATCCACCGCCTCAAGGCTTTTAACCTCAATGCCGGCGGCGCTCACATCCACATATTCCGTGTCATAACGGGGGTCCTCAATCCCAAGTTTATAGTTCCGTATTGAGGATTCAAGGGCACTCTTTGCCCTGTCCACGTTCATGAGGGAAACATCCACCCCGTTTATTTTTGTGAAGGGAAAGAAGTGCTCCGTCATATAAAAGGCTGCTGCCACATAGGCAAGGGCAAGCACAATGAGGATGATTCCGAAGAACCTTCCGAGCCTTTTGCCGAAACCCGCTTTTTTATTAAGTTGAGCCGCAGTCTCCTGCGATGCTTCCTCGGCCATTTATATCTCCTCAAGTTCCTCTGTCCAGAGCCTGCTGCAGGCATCTGAGGGCATTCTCCAGTCGCCTCTGGGCGAAAGGCTTACAGTTCCGACCTTAGGGCCGTCAGGCAGACAGGAACGCTTAAACTGCTGCGAGAAGAATCTTCTGTAGAAAGTCTTCTCCCACTTAAGAATCGTCTCCGCGTCAAATTCGCCCTGGAAGGCATAATTTGCAAGCCTGAATATTTTCTTCGGTCCGAAGCCGAAACGCATAAGATAATAAAGGAAAAAGTCATGAAGCTCGTAGGGGCCCACGATGTCCTCTGTCTTCTGGGAAATATCTCCCTCAGAGGGAGGTAAAAGTTCCGGGCTTACAGGGGTGTCGAGCACATCGGAGAGCACCTCCGAAAGCTTTGCATCCTTTGAAATGCAGTCCCTGTAATAAGCAACAAGGTATCTGATGAGAGTCTTCGGAACGCCCACATTTACGCCGTACATTGACATATGGTCACCGTTGTAGGTTGCCCAGCCAAGGGCAAGCTCGGAAAGGTCCCCCGTTCCGATGACGAGTCCCCCCTCCTTATTTGCAATGTCCATAAGTATCTGGGTTCGCTCCCGGGCCTGTGAATTTTCATAGGTCACATCGTGAACGTTTTCATCCTGTCCGATGTCCTCAAAATGCACTCTCACTGCCCTGTCTATAACAATCTCGCGGACTGTTGCCCCGAGAATTTCAGCCATGTCAACCGCATTATTGTGGGTTCTGTCCGTGGTGCCGAAGCCCGGCATTGTAACGGCGATTATGCCCTTTTTATCAAGTTCCAAAATGTCAAAGGCCCTGGCGGTCACAAGAAGGGCCTGGGTCGAATCGAGGCCTCCCGAGATTCCGATTACGGCAGTCTTTGCGCCTGTGTGCTTAAGTCTCTTTGCAAGACCGTAGCTCTGGATATTGAAAATTTCCTCGCAGCGGCGGGTTCTTGTTGCCTCCCCCTCCGGAACGAAGGGACGCCTCTCCACGAATCTTGTAAGACCGGTGTCATTTTCCTCGATGAAGAAGGGGATCTGCATGAAGCCCTCCCTGTCAATCTGGGTATATGTATTCATACGGCGGCGCTCTGCGATGATGCGCTGCACGTCAATTTCCGAAATTGTCATTCCCTCTGTGAAAAGGGCGCCCTCGCCAAGAAGGCTGCCGTTTTCGGCGATGATGCGGTGTCCTGAGTAGACAACGTCCTGGGTGCTCTCTCCCATGCCAGCTCCCGCGTAGACATAGCCACAGTAAAGCCTGCCGGACTGGCTCTTTACAAGGTCACGGCGGTAATCGCTCTTTGCCACAAGCTCATCGCTTGCGGAAAGATTCACAATCACGGTTGCGCCGGAATAGGTGAGATTGCAGCTTGGGGGGCCCGGGGTCCACAGGTCCTCGCAGATCTCAGCTCCCACAATAAGCTCCGGGATGCTGTCACAGCAGAAAATAAGCTGACGTCCCATGGGAACCATCTCCCCCGCAAGGGGAAGGAAAACCGTCGCATTCATTCCCGGGGTGAACTGGCGGGTCTCGTAAAATTCGCCGTAGCCGGGGATGTAGCTTTTGGGCACAAGGCCTAAAAGCCTGCCGTGAGAAACGGCGGCAGCCACGTTGTAAAGCTTGCTGTGGTAATTGAAGGGAAGGCCCACAAAGTAAAGGCCGTCAAGCTTTTTCGAATATTCCACAAGGGCAAGAAGTGCCTGCAGCGCCTCGTTTAAGAGGGTTGTCTGGAAGAAAAGATCCCGGCAGCTGTAGCCTGTGATGGAAAGCTCGGGGAAAACGCCGACCTTTACGCCTGCAGCCTCCGCCTCATCCATGGCCCTCATAATGTTTTCAGTGTTAAATTCCACATCGCATACCCTGACCTCAGGGGTGATTGCGGCAACCTTGATAAAACCGTCTCTCATTTTCTGCTCCTTAAAGCATTGCCTTTAAATCATCTGTTCCGAATTCGTATTTGCTGTTGCAGAACTGGCAGCGCACCTCGATGGGCTTGCCGTCGTCTATCATCTCCTTAATATCCTTCTTTGGAAGGGTGATAAGGGATTTTGTGATTCTCTCCCTGCTGCAGTCGCAGGCAAAGCCGATCTCGTTTGTCTCATGAATTGTCACATCCTCAAGGCCCTCAAGAAGGCGGTTTACCATGTCTTCAGGGGTCGCGCCCTCCTCGAGCATGGTTGTGACAGGAGGAATGCTTTTTATGTTTTCCTCGAGCTTTTCGATTATCTTATCCTCGGCGAAGGGCATGAGCTGGAGAATGAATCCTCCCGCCACCTTCACCGTGTTGTCTTTGTTCATGAGAACCCCAAGTCCAACCGAGGTGGGAACCTGCTCACTGGTTGCAAAATAGTAGGTAAGGTCCTCGGCAATCTCGCCGGTCTGAAGGGCTACTGTGCTGTTGTAGGGTTCCTTAAGGCCCATATCCTTTATGACCCTGAGAAGTCCCGGCACGAAGGCGCCGCCAACGTCAAGTTTGCCGTTCTTCGGGGGAAGCATGGCATCGGCAACACGGGGGAAGCCCTTTACAAAGCCGTTTGCGCCGGCAGTGACAAGAAGTCCCTGTCCGGGGCCTGCGCCCATGATTTCAAGTGTAAGAAGGTCCGTGGGATTTTTCATCATAAGTCCCATCATTGAGCCTGCGGTCATAAGCCTGCCAAGGGCGGCGGTCATGACCGGACTTGTTTCGTGGGCCTTTCTTGCGAATTCGCACATTTCCTTTGTTGTTGCCGCAAATATACGCACCTGCTCTCCTGCGGCAGATGCCCTTACTGCATAATCTTTCATTTTATTTCCTCTTAAATGCGGTAAATACCGCTCTTTCGGTTTCGTCGGTAACGGGGCCGCCTGTGGCCTCGTCAATGACGCTTATATCCTTAAGTCCTGCTTTTTCGAGGAGTTCCGCCACCATCTTAGGTTCATAGGCCCGCTGCACATGCTCCTCGTAAAGCCTGTCGAATTTTTCGCCGTCCCTTACAAAAAGGGTGAGGCCGTAATAATTAAGCTCCTCATCCCCGTCAAATTCATTTTCCCAGATGAAGGCCGCGTCCTCACGGGATTCCGCGAAAACATTGTCCCCCATGATATCACGGTACTTGTGGGGTGTCAGCATATCGAAAATGAAGGGGCCGTCAAAGTCAAGATAATTCCATGCCAGTTTAAATACCGTAAGAAGGTCATCCTCATCCGTGATGTAATTCATGCAGTCGCAGACGCTTACGATCGCCCTTACGGTTCCGTAAAGCTCAAACTCCCGCATGTCCTGGCAAAGATAGAGCACTGACTCATCCGGAGTATTCTCCCGGGCCTTTCCCAGCATCTCGACGGAATTGTCGATGCCGATCATGTCAAAGCCCGCCTTTGAAAGAAGCCGCGTCATCTTTCCGGTTCCGCAGCCTAGCTCCGCCACAAGGCCCTCCTCTATGTCAAACTCCTTAAGCCTTTTTACTATGCGCTCCGCCCATTCCCCGTAGGGAACATTGTCCATAAAAAGGTCATATACCTCCGCAAATCCATCGTAAGCATCCATCAGATATGCCTCCTTCTTCTGCGTTTGTATTTTTTCTTTGCCTCAAGACGGTTCTTCTCGTTATAGCCCACAAGAATGTCGTGGTTTGCCTCGGCGAGGTAATCTATGATTCCGTCCGCATCATTTGCCCGGCTCTTGGGACACTTTATGGGATTTCCGTCCCTGGGAACGATGTAAAGATTTTCATCCACCGGAAGGAGGCGTCCGAACAAAAGCTTCTGAGGCGCAAATTTGTAAATCCAGACGATATCCTCAAGGGGCACAATGGCTATGCCCTCCTCGGAAAGTTCGATGAAATAATTCTGGGTGATGTAGGTGTCATCCGAGGCAAGCTGGGGCAGGGTTGCAAGCTCCTCCTCCGCCTCAAGAAGACGTTTTTTTGCGCTCCTGTAATCCCCCAGCTCGGCACAGAAGGGCGAACGCACCGGATCTGCCATGTAGAGAATGTAAAGAAGCAGGTTGATGATTCCGTAGAGTGAAGCGGCAAAATAAAGTATCATGATCACCGCTCTTCCTATTCCGTTGCCGTCAGGCTGGGAAAGAAGAAATGACTCAAGGTGATCCGCAAGCCCGTCGCTGTTCCACTGAAGGTCCCCCGCAAGATTGGTAAAGAGGGTTCCGAAGTCATCAGGACTGTAGATAATCTGGAAGGCTCCCCTTATGGAATCAATGTGGGGATTTCCCTGTTCGCAGTCCCGCGGAGAAAGCATGACAATAACATATCTGCTGTCCCAGGCCGCGTAATAATAATAGCCTCTCACCCTGCCGAGAAACTCGTTCGTATAGCCTGTAAAATTAAGGTCCGTAAGCGCAGCATTCACATAAATTTCATTTGCATCATATAACGCCTCAAGGGAGGCTCCCTGACGGACCTCCCTTGTGTGATACATGGAACGTATCGGCGTTATGATGGAAAGTGCCACAAGCACTGCAATCAGGATTACCGGACAGATGATTCTCAGCCGGTAATATCCCGATATGTTTTTCCTGATGTAATCGCTGTGCCTTCTTGGCAAGTTTTACCTCCGCCTAGCCGAAGAGCTTAGAGAAAAGATCTGAGAAGAAGCTTCCGATGTTTGAGAATACAGCGGTGATGCCTGACTTAACCTGCTCAGCCTTTACAAGCTTAACAGCAAAGTCAACAATCTGAGACTTCTCATCATCTGTAAGGGTAACGCTGTACTGCTCGCAAAGCTCGTCAACAAGCGCGCCGATTGACTCAGCGTCGGTGTAGCCGCCCTCGATAAGGGTATCCTTAACCTCTGAGATGATCTCAGCTGCAAGCTCGGGATCGATACTTGTGATAGAACCGGTTACTGCAAGCTCGTTGATAGCCGCATCAAGTTTGTCCATATCAAGCTTAACGCCCTTTGCGCCAAGTGCCTTTGAAACACCTACAAGAGCTGAGGTTCCTGAGATGGGAGTGGGTGCTGCAACAATGATGTCAGCATCCTCAAGGCCTGCGGTTGCAAGTGCATTCTCATACATTGTCTCGGTGCAGGTTGAGATGTTGTAGGTTGTAACATTGATGCCGCTTCCCTCTGCAGCCTCACGGATGCAGACTGATGAAAGTGACTTGGTTCCGATTACAGATGAATCGAAATATTTGTCAAGATAATCATGCTCGTCTGAGTTTGTTACGGTGCATACCTCAGCCTCTGAAAGATCTGAGATTCCCATGAGTGAAAGCACAACTGCCTTCTGGTCCTCGGTAAGGTCAGCGCCAAGTGCAACGTAAACCTTTCCGGATGTCTCCTCTGAAGAGGTGATCTCGCCGGTAGCTTCCTCCTCGGCGTCGCTGTTGTTCATGCCTTCCTCTTCGGTGCCTGCGTCAGCAGACTGCTCTTCCTTGTCGGTGATTGTTGCGGTAACCTCCTGTGCGAATCCTGTGATTCCCATGGATAATACCATTGTCATGCTAAGAAGCATTGCCATAAATTTCTTTTTCATTTCGTTTTCCTTTCAATTATGCTTTGTATATAAAGGACAGCATGGTGATGTCGTCGCTCTGGGTTTCCCCGCAGACGAACTCCTTTACGTCCCTGTTAACCTTGTCAATGATTGATTTTGCGCTTTCCGCCGGCGTAATTCCCGAAAGAACCGAAAGCAGCCTGTCCGGGCCGTACTGTTCCTTCTGACGGTTCATGGCCTCGTCCACACCATCGGTGTAGAGGAAGAACACATCATTCTTCTTAAGGGTAATGGTTCCCTCCTCGTAGGGCATTCCGGCCATGGGTCCTAAGACCATGTTGGGAGTGCAGTCCAGGAACATTGCATCCTCACCCTCCCGGACGAGAACCGGGGGATTGTGTCCTGCGCTGCTGTAGCTTAGTTTTCCGGTTGAAAGCTCGCATACCGCAACAAAGGCGGTTGTGAAAAGGTCCTCATCGTTGTTTTCGCTGATAAGGTCGTTCGTGGTGCTAACAATCTCGGAAGCCTTAAGATGGCTCTTTGAAACCGCGGTCATAAGGGTTGTTACCTTGACCATGAAAAGTGCCGCGGGAATTCCCTTTCCAACCACGTCCGCAATGACCATCATAAGGTGATCATCGTCAAGCATGCGGAAGTTGTAGAAATCTCCGCCGACCTCAAGGGCGGTGTCGATGTAGGCGTGAATATCGAAATCCCTGCGCTCCGGGAATGCCGGAAAGGTGCTCGGGAGCATGGACTTCTGGATTTCCGTAGCCATGGCAAGCTCCGAGGTAACGCGCTGCTTTTCAGCCATTGCCTCGAGAAGTTCCCGGGTCCGCTCCTCGACAGCCTCCTCAAGGGATGCTGAGTATTCCGCAAGCTTAAGCTGGCTCTCGATTCGGTGGAGGGCAATCTCCTTCACAAAGGGCTTTGTAATGAAATCAAGGGCCCCATATTCGAAGCATTTTATTTCGGTTGCGGCATCGTTGTTTCCCGTAAGGAAAATGACAGGAATCTTCTTCCATTCATCATTCTCCCGGATTGCGGTGATTGTCTCAAAGCCGTCCATATCCGGCATCTCAATGTCAAGCAGTATAAGATCCGGCCTTATCTTTGAGAGAAAAACAAGAGCCTGCTCTCCGCTTTTTACCATGCTGATTTTATAAGCATCATGAAGAAGGGCTGAAGCCTGCTTGAGACTGGTAACGGAGTCATCGACCATCAGTATATGTTTTTGAACATCTTCCATAAGCGCCTCCTGCTTTTCGGAAAATAACCTTTGGATTGTACCATTTTTTTTGCGATTAGTAAACCTTTACGGCATTTGCAGTCTATCTGTAGGCTGAAATTACAAACTGTATCGTCCTTCTGCCGTTAAATTCGTTGACCTGGGGATAGTAGGTAACATCCATTAGAATCCGGTTGTCCCTTCCTTCAAGCATATTCTCAACATCCGCCGGAGAAAACTTCTTGCGGTAATAATCAAGAAAAATATCAGGCTCCCCAAAACGCACCATGGTGTAAAGCCTTCCTTCATGCCGCGCCGTAATGCTGAGCACATTCCGGTTCTTGCCGAGAATCCTTGCGGATTTTGCCTCGATTCCGGAAAGGGCGAACACGGGCTTTTCATTGCCGTTGCCGAAGGGCTCAAGCACCTCAAGCTGGCTTATGAGCCTTTCCGTCACGTAATAAAAGGGCATGGGCACGTCAATGGATATTTTTCTGCAGATATCCTCATCCTTAAGACTGCTGTTTTCAAGAAGTCTTTCCCGATGAAGCGCTATATTTTCTTTTGGGAGGGAAAGTCCCGCCGCCATGGGATGGCCGCCGAATTTTGAGAGAAGGTCCTTCACTCTTGTGAGCTCGTCGATCATGCAGTAGGCCTCGATCGACCTTCCGCTTCCCTTTGCGCCACCCTCAGAATCCGTAATGACAATTGCAGGCTTGCAGGTATTTTCGCGGATTCTTCCCGCAACAAGGCCCGCTATACTCTCATGAAGCCCGGGCTGGTAGATTACAAGCACCTTATCCTCCGGGTACTGCGCCGCAATCTCAAGGCCCGCCTCAATTCCCTCCTGGGTCATGCTCTTTCTTAGGGTGTTAAGCTCCACAAGCTCCGCAGCAAGCGCATTTGCCCTTGCCGGATCCTCTGTAAGGAAAAGTTCCTCCGCCTTTTCAGCCGTATCCACCCGGCCGCTGGCGTTAATGGTGGGGCCTAAAATAAATCCGATGTCATAGCCGCTGAATTTTTCCCTGCCGGGAAGGATATTATCGATGAGAGCGGAAAGTCCCAGGTTTACGGTGTTTTTCATGCTCTTTAATCCGTACTTCACAAGGGTTCTGTTTTCGCCCCGAAGCACCATGATATCGGTTATTGTGGCAATGGCTGCCATCTCGTAAATATCCGGGATTTCGGAAGGTGATTTCCCCGCCTTTTCAAGAAGACACTCCACCACCCTCAGGGCCACAACCGCCCCGCAGATTCCCTTAAATGGATAAGGGCAGTCCTTCTGCTGTGGATTTACTACAGCAGCCGCCACCGGGATTTTCTCAACTCTTTCCCCATCAACCTCATCATAGGGGACCGCATGATGGTCCGTGATGACAAGGGTAATGCCCAGTTCCTTTGCAAGCTCCGCCGGGCCCTCAGCGGAAATGCCGTTGTCACAGGTTACGATGCAGCCGATTCCGTCATTTTCCGCATCCCTTATCATGTCGTCATTCATGCCGTAGCCGTCATAAACCCGGTGAGGAATCACATAGCTTACGTCACCGCCGCAAAGGGAAATTCCCTTCACGAGAATGCAGGTTGCGCAGACCCCGTCCCCGTCATAATCTCCTATGACACGGATTTTTCTTCCCAGTGAAATCTGCTCAAGAATAATATCCGCCGCCTTTTCAAGGTCCTTCATCTGACCGCTCATCTTCGGCGGTTCTGAAGGCTCACTAAGATACTCCGCAAATTCCTCATCGGAAATTACATCCCGGTTCCTTATGATCCGTGCAATGACCTTATCAATGCCGAATTTTTCAGCCAGATATTCAAAGTCCGCCTTCTTCGCGGAAACTACCCATTTCTCTGTCATGTCAGTCCTGTTCTCTGTTCGTAAAGCAATTTTTACCCACTATAATTATTATACTCCCACAGGCAGTTTTTGCATAGTTTTTCTATGGTCCCATCCCTGCGGCGACAGCCCCTTTAAATCACTCCGGCGGGTGAGCCTCCCTGCGGCGCCTGGATATTACCCTCCGGCGGGGGG
>R03__coassemble_565_pt1 | contig 20583 bp, 23 predicted proteins | sample R03__metabat2_high_PE_063 | metagenome-assembled genome bin R03 | reverse complement strand
TTTTCGAGCTGCAGCTGTTTGCATTTTTTAGTACATGTGCATGCGGCACCGTATGAGTCCATGTCTGCGGCGAACGCACAGGAGCCGGACGTCGGACGTAAAGCTGTGCTTACTGCCCCTCGATCTCGTGCTTTCTTCTGCCGCGGACCTTGTCATTGGCCTCAATCGCCTGCTCAAGAGATTCCACAAGTGCGATTGCGTCATCAATATGGTCGACGAAGAACTCCCGTCCCACAAGGTTTACGAAATCATCCTTCTCCATAATCTTCATGGGCTGCTCATTGACATGTGAGAACACGAGCTGCACATGCTTTTTGCGGCAGTCCTCATAGAGGGTTTCGAAGTTGTGCATCGCTGTTGAGTCGATGGCGTCAACTCCCCTCATTCGAAGGATGAGGAAATTGTACTGGTTCTCAACGCTGAGCTGGAAAATTTTGTCAGCTGCCGCGAAGAAAAGGGGACCGGAAAATTCATATACAAGAGTGTGGGGAGGAACCTGTCGAAGGTCGATACTGTCAACGTCATCCTCCTCGTCTCCGATGAGCTTCCAGCTCTCAACATGGCATACCTCGCTCATTCTCTTCATGAAGAGAAGCGCTGCCATAATAAGGCCGAATTCGATTGCCACAACAAGATCAAATGCCACGGTGAGCTCAAATGTCAGCACAAGCACGATGATGTCGGACTTTGGCGAAGTCTTGCAAAGATGTACGAAGTTTCTCCAGCCTGACATGTTGTAGGCAACCTGGAAAAGGATTGCGGCTATGCAGGGCATGGGAATGAGCTTTGCAAAGGGCATGAGCACCACAAGTACAAGAAGAAGTGTCACTGAGTGCACCATGCCTGCGACGGGGGTACGTCCGCCGTTTTTGATGTTGGTGGCGGTTCTTGCGATTGCGCCGGTCGCGGGGATGCCGCCGAAGCAGGCTGAAGCGATGTTTGCAACACCCTGTCCCACGAGCTCGATGTTCGAACGGTGCTTTGACTGGATCATACTGTCCGCAACAACTGCGGAAAGAAGCGACTCAATGCCTGCAAGAATTGCGATGGTAAATGCGTTTGAAAGCTGGGCACGAATTGCGGTGAGACTGAAGGTTTCAGCGGTAACCGTAAGGGTGGGAAGCTTGTTTGAAATGTCGGGATAAAGACTGCCGATGGTGTTTACGTTAAGATTAAGGCAGTTCACAAGGGCAGCGGAAACGATGACCGCAATGAGGGAACCGGGGATTCTCTTGTTGATCATGGGCCATACAATGAGAATCGCAAGGCTCACAAGGCCGATGAGAACAGCCATCCAGTTGATGGTGGTGATGTTCTTTACGATTGCCTCGACTTTTTCGACAGTCTCGATGGTGGAGGTTCCGGCAGGATAGGTAAGCCCGCAGAAATCCTTGACCTGACCGATGAGAAGGGTTACCGCAATACCTGCGGTAAAGCCGGTTGTTATGGTGTAGGGAATGTACTTGAGAAGTCCGCCGAAGCCGAGAAAGCCCATGATGATGAGCATAAGTCCCGCGAGGATGGTTGCGGTCATAAGACCTTCGGTTCCGTCGGATGCCACAATGCCCGCAACGATTGTTGCGAAGGCCGCCGTGGGACCTGCAATCTGAACGCGGCTGCCGCCTAAGAGAGCCACGAAGAAGCCTGCGATGATTGCGGTGTAAATACCGGCAACTGGAGTTACGCCCGATGCGATTGCAAGGGCAATCGAAAGGGGAAGCGCAACAATCGCAACGATGATTCCGGATACCACATCCTTTGCAAACTGTGCCTTAGTGTAGGTCTTCATGACCGTAAAAAACTTCGGTTTAAGCTTTTCCATTTTAAGATATTCCCTTCTTGAAATTATTTAACGCAGATTATTCTGCTCCGAAAATCACATTTCTGTGTTTTGAGAGAGCAAGCTTTAACATATAGCCGAGAATACATACGGAAATCACCTCTCCTGCTCCGACGGTTACAACAAGGAACCAGAAGGCGTCCTCAAGGCCGTATGCATATTTAAGAACAATGGGCACAATCACCATGTTTGATACAACCGGCGGAAGTGTGAAGACAAACTTCGTTTCGCGAAGGAAATAGGTTCCAAGCGCCCCGAGAAGTGTTGCTAAGGAGCCGAAGACAATGTCGAAAACAGCGCAGCCTGTCACAATGTTTGAAATGAGGCAGCCGACGAAAAGTCCGGGAACTGCCGCGGGTGTAAACACCGGCAGAATGCACAGTGCCTCGGAGATGCGCACCTGGATTGCTCCGCTTGCAAGGTTGAAGGCGTTGATGAACAGTGTCAGCACCACATAAAGTGCCGCAATGATTCCCGCCTGTGCTACGAAAAGTGCTTTGTTCTTTTTCATTATTAAGTTCCTCCTAGTGTTTTTTTAGCGTGTGGATGGATTTTCGAACACACGGTTTAATTTACCTGTCCGCAAAAGCGCGAACTAAAAAAATATAGTACACCTCACCATATTTTTCAATAGATAAAGTGTACTATTTATAAGCATTTCAAAGATTTATTTAAGGTGTTATGCACAAGAGCGGTGCAAGCCTGCCGGGCCTATGCCCTCATGATAAGATCAAAGAGCTCCCCAACCTCATTTACAAAATAAGACGGTTTGCACTCCTCCATCTCCTCTTTTGTGCCGTAGCCGTAAAGGCAGTAAACACTGTCAAGCCCCACGGCCTTTGCGCCGTCAATGTCAAAGCAGCGGTCACCTATCATGATACACTCGGATTTGTCGGGGTTTCCCAGCATTTCGATGGTCTTTTCAATGAGCCCCGCCTTTGAGGAATGCTTGACTGAAGGGTCCGCAGTCACCCTTACGGAAAAGGCGTCCTGCATATTGTTTTCCGACAGAATCCTGTCCACGAGAACTCCGGGTTTTGCGGAGGTGATGCAGGCCGTGATGCCGTTTTCCTTAAGCTTTTTAAGAAGCCCTGGAATCCCCTCGTAAATCCGGCTTTTTTTGTAGCCGTCGTCCCAGTATTTTTCACGAAAAAGAGTCACTGCCTCCTCGGACTGCTCCGGAGTCATTCCTGATTTAAGCTGGAAGGAATCGTAAAGGGCAGGGCCTATGAAGGTCCTTCTCTCCTCGTAGGAAAGGGGCGGAAAATTCATTTTGAAAAGGGCATATTCAACGCAGGCTGTAATGCCCTCACCCGTTTCAAACAGGGTTCCGTCGAAGTCAAAAAATACATATTTTTTCATGCTTATCAGTCGTCCTCAGGTGCCTTCTTGAGCTCGTCATACTTGTCAATGAGGGGTTCAAGCATATTCATATAATGTGATGCGGAAGCATGCTGGCTGGTTGAGTTCTTTTTCTGGATACCGACTGCTGCCGTTGATTTTGCGATGGGCTGGATGGTGCCGGCGCCTGCAACGCAGCCTCCGGGGCATGCCATTCCCTCAAGAAGATAACCGTTGTATTTTCCCGCCTTTGCCGCAGTAAGGAGCTTGCGGCATTCGTCAAGTCCCATTGCGGAAGCGGTTTTAACCTCCATGTCGGGATATTTTTCCTTGATGCAGTTTACAACTGCCTGGGCAACTCCGCCTGCAACCGCAAAACCGCGGCCGTCAGCAGAAGCGCCGTGCATTGAATGCTCGTCCTCAAGCTCCGCAAAGTTCACTTCCTTCGCCTGGAACATGCCCATGACCTCCTCGAAGGTAAGAACAAAGTCAACATCGCTTCGTACGCTTCTTCTCATGGCCTCTAGCTTCTTTGCGGCGCAGGGGCCGATGAAGGCCACCTTACAGCCGGGCTTAACTTCCTTTATGAGTCTTGCGGTAAGCACCATGGGCGTAAGGGCCATGGAGATGCACTTTGCCTCGTTGGGGAAGAGTTTTTTCGCCATTGAAGACCAGGCGGGACAGCAGGATGTGGCCATGAAGGGCAGTTTTTCGGGAACTTCGTTCACAAAGTCCTCGGCCTCCTGCATTGTACAAAGGTCAGCGCCGATTGCAACCTCAATGACATCCTCGAAACCAAGGGCCTTGAAGGCTGAGCGGATTTTCTGGTTTGTCATCTCCGGGCCGAACTGGCCTACGATTGCGGGAGCGATTGCGGCATAAACCGGAGTCTCGCTTCTTATTGCCTGAATGGTCTGGAAAATCTGGGCCTTGTCCGCGATTGCTCCGAAGGGACAGTTTGCAAGACACATACCGCAGGATACGCATTTCTCCTGGTCGATCTCCGCGCGGCCGTACTCGTCGGAACTTATGGCCTTCATTCCGCAGGCCTTTGCGCAGGGGCGCTCAAGGCGTACGATTGAGCCGTAGGGGCAGACTGAAACGCACTTGCCGCATTTGATGCACTTGCTCTGGTCGATGAAGGACTTTCCGTCAACGAAGGAAATGGCACCCTTGGGGCAGACCTCCTGGCAGGGGTGTGCAAGACAGCCCTGGCAGGTGTCGGTGACCTTCACAACATTGTCCGGGCACTTGTGGCAGGCGAATTTAATGATATTTACAAGGGGCGGCTGGTAATAAATCTCAGGCTTTGCGCAGGCCTCTGCACCCTGGGATACAGGGGCCTCCTCGTCAGCATTACGGAAGGGAAGTCCCATGGCAAGGCGCATTCTCTCGCGTATGATTGCCCTCTCAAGGAAAACGGACTCCCTGTAGGTCGACTCCTCTCCGGGGACAATGTGATATGGAATTGATTCCATTTTCGAAAGGTCTCCGTCTTCATATTCGTAGGAAAGACGCGCAACCTCCGCAAAAACCTCCTTGCGAATGTCATTTACTGATGTGTGAATTCCGCGAACTGACATAAATACTCCTTTTTAAATTCCTTTTGCCTTCTGTCTTATTCTTGTGAGTGCATTGTCGATGGCCTTGTCGGATTTTCCGAGGCTCATGGCAATCTCTTTGTAGCCCTGTCCCTGCATGAACAGGTCGAAAACCTGCTTTTCCAAAGGGCTTAAGGCTTTTTTTACTCTGTCTATGTGGTCCCTGATCTCCTCCTGGGAAAGAAGGGCATCCTCCGGGTTCTGTGTGCCCGAGGTAAGAATCATTCTTTCTGTGGCCGCCTCCTGGCTTTCATCTCCGTTCCCCTCAAGGGAAATGTAATCATTTAAGGGACGGTTCTTCTGTCTGTTTGCAGCCTCAATTGCCTTTATCATCTGCCGCTGGATGCATAGCTCCGCAAAGGTGAAAAACGAGGCTTCCCTTGAACTGTCAAAGTCCTGCACAGCCCCGAAAAGGCCTATCATTCCCTCCTGGATAAGATCATCCGTCTCTCCGCCTATGAGGAAAAAGGACTTTGAACATTTAAGGACCAGGGGCTTATATTTTTCGAGCAGCTTCTGCATCTGCATGCGGTCATTTTTTGCAAGCAGGGCAAGCTGTTCATCTGTAATCATGTTTTCCAAGCCGGCTCCGTTCTACTTTTTAAGTCCGCGCTGTCTTACAATCTCCCAGGCGAGAATACCGCAGGAAACCGACGCGTTAAGTGAATCGATGTCGCCCTTCATGGGGATGGAAGCTGCCATGTCACAGTTCTTTTCAACAAGCTTGCTTACTCCATCTCCCTCATTTCCGATGACAAGACCGATTGGGCCTGTAAGATTTACATCGTACATCGCCGGCGCGTCCATCTGACTTGAAACAAACCAGATGCCCTTTTCCTTGAGCTGCTCGATGGTCTGGGAAAGGTTTGTGACCTTTGCAACCGGGGTGTAGGCAATCGCTCCCGCCGAGGCCTTTACGACTGTCGCCGTAAGGGGGCAGGCCCGATGTTTGGGGATAATTACCCCATGGGCTCCCGCAAGGTTCGCCGTACGGATGATGGCGCCAAGGTTATGGGGATCCTCTATTCCGTCAAGAAGAATCAGGAAGGGATCTTCCCCGGATTCCTCCGCCTTTTTTAAGATGTCATCAAGCTCCGTATATTCATAAGCCGCAGCATAGGCAATGACGCCCTGATGCTTTTTCGTTTCCGACATCATGTCAAGTCTTTCGGCCTTTACGAAGCGAACGTCGGTCTTCGCCTTCTTTGCCTCACGAAGCACAGTCTGGATTGTGGCATCCCCTGCGCCCTCAAGAACAAAAAGCTTGTCGATGGGACGACCTGCGCGATATGCCTCGATTATGGCATTTCTGCCCTCAAGCTTATAGGCATCGACACTTTCCTCCGGGTCATTTTCCTCAGAAGCTCTCCTGCCTCGATCTTCAAAATTGCGCTCGGGTTTTCTGTCCGGTTTTCTGTCGTATTTCTTTTCAAATTTCCTGTCAGGTTTTCTGTCTGAATTTCTGTTGAATTCCTTGCTCATATGGCGTACCCGCTCTTTTTAAGTCCTCTGTTAAACAACTCCAAAATTCTGTCAAAATCGCCCTTGAGATAAAGATATCCGAAGAGCGCCTCAAGTCCTGTGGCCGAAAGATAGTCACCTTTGGTGGCATTTTTCGCCATGGTGTGGGGCTTTGAATTTTTGCCACGCCTGAAGATTTCCGCCTCGTCCTCTGTAAGCTCGTCAAGGATGGAGGTGATGATCGCGGACTGGGCCGCCGCCTTTGAAAGGTGCGATGCCTGGGCATTTAATTTCTGGGGGGACATGTTGCCCTTCCCCACAATGCCGGTCCTTACGATAAGCTCATACACTCCGTCCCCGATGAAGGCAAGCGCCAGGGGGCTGTAGGTTCGCAAATCGGCGCCCTTTACCGAGAGCGCCGATAAAATTACGGAATTTAAATCCTGTTCCACTTTACTCCTTCTCTTGTGTCCTTGATCTCGACACCTGCTGCAAGAAGCTCGTCGCGGATTGCATCTGCCCTTGCAAAATCCTTTGCCTTTTTAGCCTCGGTGCGCTCGGCAATCTTTGCCTCGATTTCCTCCTCGGGAATTGCGCCCTCAGCAGCAGCCTTCTTTGTGAAAAGGCCGAGCACGTCACAGAGCCTTTCTATGGTTGAAAGCAGCTGTCCTAAATACTCTTTGCTTGAGCTGCCGTTTGCGGTCTGGTTTGCAAACTTTACAAGGTCGAATACGGCTGCAACCGCGTCGGCTGTGTTAAAGTCATCCTCCATGGCATCCTCGAACTTCTTTACAAACTCCGAGATCTTTGCAGCATTTTCAACCTCATCTCCAAGGATTGACTCAGTCTGTGATTTGTCCATGAGGAAGCGAAGGTTATCGGCTGCGTTTATGATGCGCTCAAGGGATGCCTTTGCCGAATCCATGAGCTCACGCGAGAAGTTAAGGGGACTTCTGTAGTGGGCCTGGAGCATAAAGTAGCGGAGCACCTGAAGGTCGTAATCCTTGGCAATGTCACGGACCGTGAAGAAATTGCCCAGGGATTTTGACATCTTTTTGTTGTCGATGTTAAGGAAGCCGTTGTGCATCCAGTAATGTGAAAATTCAACGCCGTTTGCTGCCTCGGACTGGGCAATCTCATTCTCGTGGTGGGGGAAGATGAGGTCCTCGCCGCCTGCATGAATGTCGAGAGTTTCGCCGAGGTATTTGCGGCTCATTGCAGAGCATTCGGTATGCCAGCCGGGACGACCTTCACACCAGGGACTTACCCAGTAGGGCTCACCCTCCTTCTTGGGCTTCCAGAGAACGAAATCCAGGGGATCCTCCTTCTGGTCCTCGCCTGAAACCAGCATGGCGTGGGCATCGGCTCTGTGGCCGCCCTCAAGATCGTCGATGTTCTTGTGGGAAAGCTTGCCGTAGGGCTTAAAGGAACGGGTGCGGTAATAGACGGTGCCGTCCTCTGCCACATAAGCATGACCCTTTTCGATGAGGGTGGAAACCAGTTCAATCATGGGTTCCATCTCCTCGGTAGCCTTCGGATGAACAGTTGCGGGAAGAACGTTAAGTCCCTTCATGTCCTTCTTGCACTCCTCGATGTAGCGCTCGGAAATCTCGGAAGATGAAACGCCCTCCTCATTTGCCTTCTTTATAATTTTATCGTCAACGTCAGTGAAGTTCGAAACGTAATTTACCTCGTAGCCCTTGTACATGAAATATCTTCTTACGGTGTCGAAGACAATCATGGGGCGGGCATTTCCGATGTGGATAAGGTTGTAAACCGTAGGACCGCAGACATACATGCGGACCTTGCCCTCCTCGATGGGCCTAAACTCCTGCTTTGATCCTGTTAAGGTGTTGTAAATTCTCATAATTTTCTACCTCTTTGTTACTTTTGCCTAAATCAAGGCATTATCCAAAGAATTATACAAAAAACCTCTCTCTTTTGCAATGTTTATGTATTTTACATCAGCGTAAAAAATGCTAAAATAATTCAACACTGATTTTACCATTCACGAAAGGCCATCAAATGATAAGCGAAGATTTACTCTACAAGCTTCTGGCAGTATCGATCACAGTCGTCATCTGCATAATCCTGGTAATGATTAGCGGCGCCGCCTTCAAAAGGCTCTCCCGCCGTTCGAAGGCTGTGCACCTTACCTTCCTTGACAGTCTCATCAAAATCATCATATTCGCAATCGGATTTTTCCAGATTCTTTCCATTTTCGAGCAGACCCGCAACATGGGCCAGCTATTCATGCAGGGCTCCGCTCTTTTGCTTGCAATCACAACCTTTGCAGCCCAGCAGACCCTTGGAAATCTCATAAGCGGAATTTCCATTTCCCTTGCCCACCCCTACAGCATCGGTGACAAGATAAAGGTCATGAGCGGCGGCAGCGTCATTGCGGAGGGTCTCATCATCGACGTTACCGTGCGCCATACCGTAATCAAATCCTTCGACGGCCAGTCCGCAATCGTTCCCAACAGCGTCATGGACTCTTCCGTCATTGTAAACACCAACTATCTTGACAACGTGGGCAACTTTTTCGAGATTGAAATCGGCTACGATTCCGACATAGAACTCGCCCTGGACCTTGTCGAGAAAAATCTCAAGAGCCATCCCCTTGTTCTTAAGGAGCGGATCAGCCGTCCCCTGGCAAGCCGTTTTACTGCAAACGGAATCATTTTAAAATCCACAGTCTGGACCGCAACCGTTGACGATAATTTCAAGGCCTGCTCAGACCTTAGGATCAGCATTCTTGAGGACTTTAAGAAAAACAGCATCACCGTTCCCTACCAGACTGTCACAATCGACAAAAACTGATTTTCGCGTTTTGGTATTCGGGCTGACGTAATACAGGAAGGGGATTTATCCATGTCAGAAGTTCTTACAAAAAAAGAAGAAGCCATGAATTATTTTCTTCAGGGCTACAACTGCACCCAGTCAATACTCATGGCATTTAAAGAATACATACCCGAGGAGAGCTTTGAGGACATCATGAAGCTCGGCTGCTCCTTCGGAGGCGGCATGAGCCGTCTTCGGGAGGTGTGCGGCAGCGTAAGCGGCATCATCATGGTCTGCTCTCTCATCTACGGCTACACAGGCCCGGAAACCGGCGATGTCAAGGCTGCCCAGTATGCCCGCACCCAGGAGCTTGCAAAAGCCTTCGAGGAAAGAAACGGCTCCATAGTCTGCCGTGAACTTCTGGGGCTCTCCGAAAAAAAGCAGGCCCCCACTCCGGAGGCCCGCACTGAAGCTTATTACAAAAAAAGACCCTGCAAGGAGCTCATCGGGGACGCTGCTGAAATCCTCGAGGAGTACCTGAAGGGTATTTAGTGCCGTTGTGCCCCGGGCGCATAGTAGCTCAGCAGAGCAGACTATTTGCAAAGTTTCTTCCTGCCCACGAAGGGATACTGGTATCCGGGCAGGTTTCTTACGGCATCCTCATCCGCATGATGCGGGCAGGTGCTGCAGCCCTCCTCGTCGGAGAAGAAGCAGACCTCCGCAGGATGCTTTCCTGTCATTCCGTAGGTGCTGCGGATATTGTAAAGTCTCTCGATTTCTTTCTCATCAAATTCCCGCTGCCCGTCAATGAGCTTTGTTCTATACAAAAGCTCTGCATAAAACTCAAGGGATTCCATTCTCATGTAAGCATTCTCAAGGCTGTCCGCATAAGTAAGGGCTCCGTGATGCTCAAGAAGAAGGGCATCGTAGTAGGGCAGATATTTTTCAATGTTGTCGGGAAGCTCCATGGTTGAGGGAGCTCCGTATTCCACCACGGGAACGCTGCCAAGGGATACAACAGCCTCGGACATGATGGGCTTATCAAGCGCAGTGCCCGCAATGGCAAATATGGTTCCGTAGGTCGGATGGGCATGGACAACGGCCCTGATGTCGGGGCGCTTTTCATATATGCGAAGATGCATCTTCATCTCTGACGAGGGGCGAAAGCTTCCGTTTGCCTCGATTAATTCACCAAACTCGTTAACCTTGCATATTGACTTAGGGGTCATGAAGCCCTTTGAAACACCTGTTGGGGTACAGAGGATTTCATGCTCAGTAAATCTTACGGAGATGTTTCCGTCATTTGCCGCAACCATGCTGCGATTATAAATCCGGCGTCCGATTTCGCAGATTTTTTCTCTTAAAAAAGGCTCAGCTGTCATATACTCACCTCTTGCTGCATCCGCTGCAGCCGTTGCATCTTGCCTCGCTGTCATAAACAGCAGCGCTTGCATCGTAAAGGTCCTCCAGAAGGCACACTGCCTGGGATGAAATACCGAGCTTTTCCCCTGTAAAGCCGAGCCCTTCCTCGGTGGTTGCCTTAATATTTACCTTGGAAATGTCAATGCCCAGGGTTCTTGCGACGTTCTCACGCATTGCGTCAATATGTGGTCTCATCTTGGGAGCCTGCGCAATTATGGTTGCGTCAATATTACCAACTGCAAAGCCGGCCTGGTTAATAAGCTCCCCTGTCTTTTCAAGAAGCTTTAAGGAATCGGCCCCCTTGTAAGCCTCATCCGTATCGGGGAAGTGAAGGCCGATGTCGCCTAAGGCCGCAGCCCCCAAAAGTGCATCCATAATCGCATGCAAAAGTACGTCCGCATCAGAATGTCCCAAAAGTCCAAGCTCGTGGGGAATCTTAACTCCGCCTATTATAAGATCACGGCCCTCTACAAGCTTATGTACATCATATCCGCTTCCTATTCTCATATTTCCTCCGTTTCATGCCTTAGCTCTCATTGCAAAAGTAAGGCAGTGGTTTTATCTTAATCCGCGTCTTGCAAAGGTTATAAAACCCCAGCGCACAAAAAGACATGCGCTTTTTATTATTCCGAATCCTTCAGCCTTTCTGTAAAGCCCCCAGATTCTCTTTACTGCATTCAGCTTGCTTGATGAAAGCGTCGTTCCAACGCGTCTGTAGCGTGTCAGGATTTCATCAAGTCCAAGGGCCGTCTCCCCCTCACGAAGAAGCCTCCACCACAGGGCTGTATCCTCGCTTGCGATTATGGGCATAAGAAGTCTTTCCCTTGGGATTTTCTCTGTATCAAACATGACAGTGCTGGTGAAAATCACCGTCTTTGTCAGGGCCTTTTTATATTTATGCTCCCCGGGTACGTGAACGGCTTTTGTGGGATTTTCGCCCTTTTCATCACAGAACACATAACCCGTAAAGGAAAAGGCCGCATCCTTTTCTTCCATAAAGGAAAGCTGCTTTGAATGCTTGTCCCTCTCCCACAGGTCATCTGCATCGATAAAGCTAAGATATCGTCCCGTGGACGAGAGAACTCCCGTGTTTCTTGCCCCTGCGGCCCCCTTCTCCCGCTCATTGCCGATAAGCTTCATGGGAATGCCGGAATGCAGCGAAATAAACTCATTTATTATCCTCGCGCTCTCGTCGGTACTGCCGTCGTTTATAAGGATAATTTCGGCATTTAAGGACTGTCCCTGGGATTTTCCGTCCTCGGAAAAGCAGCTTTGATTCACAACGCTCTCAAGGGTTTTCTCTATGTAATTTGCGGCATTATAAACCGGGATTATTACACTTACTGTTTCCAAATTACCACCTGCGCTTTGGTCCTGCCCAAGCCTTCATGATACTTATATGTCCTTTATTCTACCACAACGTCCGCAAACTTATAGGGCACAACAGTCAAAAGATCCTCCGGTGAAACCTCCACCTGATAGCCGATTTTTCCCGCGCTGAAGATGATTGTTTCAAATTCCTTTGCAGACTCGTGAATATAGGTTTCAAACTGCTTTTTCATACCGATGGGGGAGCAGCCTCCGTGGATGTAGCCCGTCAGGGGAAGAAGGTCCTTCTGCTTAAGCATGCTTATTGCCTTCTGTCCTGATGCGGCCGCAGCCTTCTTAAGGTCAAGCTCCGCCTCAACGGGAATTACAAAAACGAGATGCATGCCGCCCTTTGCCTCTGTAACAAGAGTCTTAAAAACCCTTTTGGGGTCCTGTCCCATGACCGCTGCAACGTCAACTCCGCTTACGGCATCCGTGTCCGCATAGCAGTAGGTATTGTAATTTATCTTTGCCGCATCAAGAACGCGGCATACATTTGTCTTAATATTCTTTGCCATTATTTTGTACCTTCAAGCCTTGCGTCTTCAAGTTCCCGCTCTTCCTTTGACATGTAGCTTCTGAACACCTTCTCGAGCACCTGGTGGGCAAGTGTCATATAAAAGCCCGGAATCACAAGTATGCTTCCCGGAAGAAAATATGCAAGCGCACCAAAGGGAACCATGAGAATGAAAAGTTCAAGGGGCGCTGCGAAATTAAGAACCGCGATGATTGCGGAGCTTTTCATTATTGCAGGAAGATTATTCTCAAACCTTGCCATGAAGGGGAACATCACCAGGGCCCACATGAGCACGAAAGCCGCAAAGATCACAAGGACGAAATTTCCGGAAATGATTTTTCCCGAAGAAAAATCCGTAACCGCATAAAAAATTCCGCCGAGAATTCCAAAGAGCGCAAGCACAATAAGGCCGGCTATACTGCCGTTTTTGAAATTGTCCTTAAAGGCGGAAAAATATTCCTTCCAGGCGTAGCCTCTGCCCTGAAAAACCGACTTGTGGATAGCATAATAAATTGCCGCCGCGGACACTCCCATTGTAAAGACGGGAATGCTTGTGAAGAGAAATAAAATTCCGAGAATGAGAATATCTATAAACGCCGAAAAGCCACGGGCAAAGCGGCTTTTCGCAGGCGCCTCGTTTTTAATTTCATTGTCAGCCATTATTTTCTGATGATCCTTCCGTATTTTTCAGCCAGCGCATCGATAAATTCCGAAGAGGGTTCGATGTCAATCATGTAAATCTGTTTTGCGTCCTTGTAGACCATGCGGTAAATTTTATTTGTTCCAAGGCCGCTTGTGTAATCCTTTTTTACAATGCCGGAAATATTTGCATAGCCCCCCAGCGAAGGATCCTCCGGGGCGGTAATGATTTCCACATTGTCCATGTTGATTTCATGGAGAAGCTTTCTTCTGCTGTCCCCTTTGATCCTTGCGATTTTAAGCTCGTTTCCAAAATAGGTATAGTCATAGCATACGGGAAGCTGGAAGCCACCTAAAAGGTAGGCCGCAACACAGACTGCGCAGACAAGAATCGAAGGCCAGAAAATTATGATTCCCACTGCGGAAAGGACCGCCAGCACAAGAAGAATTATGCTGATGATTTTTCCTGCGGCATTTTCTTTTGTTTTTACCACACAAAGTTTTTCCATTTTAACTCCTTTATCTTTTATCTTGATTTATGCCTTTTATTCTGATACTATTCAAAAGTTCGGAGGCAATTATGGCAAGTATAAAAATTCCAATTGAAACTTCAGCCCGTCACATCCACATCACCGAGGATCATTTCAAGTTCCTCTTCGGATCTGACGCCCAGCTTACTAAAGTAAAAGATCTTTCCCAGCCCGGCCAGTACGCCTGCGCCCAGCGCCTTACTGTAAAGGGTCCCAGGGACTGCTTTGAAAACGTATCAATCCTCGGCCCCTTCAGAAATGAGACTCAGGTCGAGATTTCCATGACCGATTCAAGAAAGCTTGGTATCGAGGGAATCATTCGCCAGTCAGGCCACACAGACGGAACTCCCGGCTGCACCCTCATAGGTCCCTGCGGCGAGCTTACCATCGACCATGGTGTGATCGTTGCAAAACGCCACATCCATATGACTCCCGCCCAGGCTCACCAGATGCATGTAAAAGACAACGACAACGTCTTCGTCATCACAAGAAGCTTTGAGCGCTCCCTTATTTTTGCGGATGTGGTTGTCAGGGTAAACAAGAACTTTGCCCTTGCAATGCACGTTGACACCGACGAGGCAAACGCCTTTGCAGGAGATGATGCTCCCTGGGGCGTAATTCTTAAGCTCTTCGAGGGCAACTGCTACAACCTCGAAACCTGGGCCGATGAAATCCTGAGTGGAATCATTCGTTAAATTTCAAAATTCAATTTACAAACACCCGGCAAAAACCGGGTGTTTTTTATTCTTCCATTGCCGCAAGGGCCTTTTCGTAAAATTCCGGGCAGGCCTTCATGGGGCTTACGGGAATTCCATCGGCATTAAGAAAAGCATGTTTGCTTTCGCCTGTTGCAACGACTTCGCCGTCCCTTTCGATGACATAGGTAATTGTCATCTTCATTCGTCCCATTTCCGCAATGCGTGCATGTATGGTAAGAACATCCGGGAAGGTGGTTGATTTTTTATAATTGCAGGAAACTGCAATAACCGGGCAGATAACGCCCTCCTCTTCCATTCTGTCGTAGGAATAGCCCATCTGCTCCATGTAATGAACCCGGGCTTCCTCCATGAAACGGATGTAATTTGAATGGTGGGTCACCCCCATTTTATCCGTCTCGTAATAATTTATCTTGTGCTTATAGGGTTCCATCTTATTCACTCATGAGGATGCGGTCGTTGTCGAGCTGCTTTCCTGCGCCCTTTCTGAAGGCCTCGAGAAGGTCCTCCACTGTCATCTTCGACCTTTCCTCTCCCGCAACATCAAATACAATATTTCCGTTGTCCATCATGATGGTACGGTTGCCCATCTCAAGTGCCTGGTGCATGTTGTGGGTAACCATAAGGCAGGTGATGTTCTGCTCCGCAATGATTCGTCTTGTGATTCCAAGAACAATGTCTGCGGTGGCAGGATCAAGGGCTGCGGTGTGCTCATCAAGAAGAAGAAGCTTCGGGGTCACCAATGTTGCCATAAGGAGGGTGAGGGCCTGGCGCTGTCCGCCTGAAAGAAGGCCAACCGGCTGGTTCATTCTGTCCTCAAGTCCCATTTCAAGGTCCGCAAGAACCTCACGAAACTTCGCACGGTCCTTTGATGAAACCTTGCTGAAAAACTGGTTCGGCTTTGTGGAAGCCCGAAGGTAGGCAAGGGCAAGATTTTCCTCGATCGTCATATGAGGAGCCGTACCCCTTAAGGGATCCTGGAAAAGGTGTCCGATGTACTTGCTTCGCTTGTATTCCTTCTCGAAGGTGATGTCCTTTCCGTCGATGTAAATGTTTCCCTCGTCGGTGATGAAGGAACCGCAGATTGCATTGAAAAGCGTGGATTTTCCGGCACCGTTTGAACCTACTATGGTGACAAAATCCCCCTTCTCAAGGTGAAGGGAAAGGTTTGTAAGCGCCTTTTTCTCATTGACCGTTCCTATGTTGAAGGTCTTGCTGATGTTATCTATTCGAAGCATCATCTGCCTCCTTTACTCGCACGGTCTTCTGTGCGCGGTTTCTGCGTTTGTGCTGCTCAAGGGCAATGCGGCTCTTGAAGTAGGGGTACGAAATTGCAATGGCAACGATACATGCGGAAACAAGCTTAAGGGCCTCCGCAGGAACAGAAAGACGAAGTGCAATCGCAACGATGAAGCGGTAGAGAACCGAGCCGAATACAACGCCTATGATTCTCACAATAAGACCGCCCTTTGCATATCTTCCGCCCACTAAGGTTTCGCCGATAATAAGGGACGCAAGGGCGATTGTAACCATACCTGTACCGATGTTGATGTCAGCTGATTTCTGGTACTGGGCAATGAGGCAGCCGGAAAGTCCCGTAAGGCTGTTTGCAAGGCAAAGGCCCACGGTAATCATAAATCCGGGGTTAATGCTTGAGCCCTTGACCATGTCCGGATTGTCACCTGTGGCCCGGATGCTCATTCCAAGGCGGGTCTTAAGGAACCACACCAGAATTCCGCAGATAATAACAGTCACAAGCAGAACCACGAAGACCTTGTACCAGTCACCGATGAAGCCCTGTCCAAGGGTTTCCTTTGCCTGTGAAAATACCGTGTCACAGCCGAAAAGGTTCACGACCGAAGAAAAGCCCATGGCCGCAATGTTTATGGTATAAAGGCCCGTGTTAACAATGATTCCCGCAAGGATTGACTCGACTCCCAGCTTTGTCTGAAGAAGAGCCGTAATGCTTCCCGCGAAGGCGCCCGCCGCCATTGCCGCAAAAAGGGCAAGGTAAGGATGTCCCGCCAGGGTAACTGCGGCGCCCACAGCGCAGCCTAAGGTAAAGCAGCCGTCCGTTGTAAGGTCCGCTATATTGAGAAGGGAATAGGAAATAAAAAGCGCAAAGGCAACCAGGGCGTAAATACCCCCCACTTCCATGGCACTCTGAAAAATACTAACGGTAAAAATACTGCTCATTAATTGTCAAACTCTTCCTTTGTAACAGTTTCAACCACCTCAGCACACATCTCTGAGAATGAGGTGTAGTCAAGGCCAAGAGCCTCTGCAGACTCGGTGTTGATGGTTGCGGTACCGTTGTCCATAATCTTTACGGGGCACTCTGCAGGGTTAACACCGTTAACAAGAATGTCTGCTACCATGTTTGCGGTCTCCTGACCGAGTACAGCGTAGTTTACACCGTAACCGCAGAAAGCGCCGTTAAGCGCGAAGGAATCGGCTCCGCAGTAGTGAGCAACGCCTGCGTCGAGGAACTTCTCGTAGATTGCAAGCTCAGCAGTCATGATGGTGTTGTCGGTGGGGGTGAATACTGCCTGTACGCCCTCTGCAACAAGAGCGTCAGCTGCAAGCATAACCTCGTCGTTGGTGGTACCGGTCTTTTCTACATACTCAATGCCCTTCTCGTCAAGGTAAGCCTTTGCGTCAACGATGGGCTGGTCTGAAGAATCCTGGCTCTTGTCGTAAAGAAGACCGACCTTGGTGATGTCGGGGTTTGCAGCAAACATAAGGTCCATAACAGCTGTGGTGTTAAGGGAATCTGAGGTACCGGTGATGTTGCTTCCGGGAGCGTCAAGACTTGCAACAAGGCCTGCGCCGACAGGATCTGAAACAGCGGCAAATACAACGGGGATCTGGTTGTCCTCGGTTGCTGACTGGCAGATTGCTGCGGTGGGAGTTGCAACGGGAACGAGAATGTCAACCTCGTCATTGATAAGCTCGGTGACAATCTGGTTAAGAGTTGTTGCATCAGCCTGACCGTTGTAGTAGTAATCGGCATAATCGAAGGTGCAGTTGTACTGCTTGCCAAGGTTGTCAAGAGTTGACTCTACGTTGTCAACGATCTGGTTAAGGGAAGCGTCATCTACGTACTGGATGATGCCAACCTTGTAGGTCTCGCCCTCTACAAATTCGATTTCTGTAACCGCATCGTCATTGGCAACAGCTTCAGTTGTCTCCTCAGCGGTCTCTGCGGGAGCCTCAGTGGATCCGCAGCCTGCGAAAAGTGAAAGGCACATAGTTGCAGCAAATACTGCTGAAATAATTTTCTTTTTCATAATGTTTTCCTCTTTCTTTTTCGGCCTGAGCCTTTTTTATGGGCAGTAAACGCCCAAAATCGCTTTATTCTACCACATTATCATTCATAAGTCGATAAAAAGCCGTAAAAAAATGGGACCTTAATGGGTCCCATTTCGAAATTTACAATTTAAGCGCTGCCGGAGCCTACGCATCCAGGGTTGCAAGAACCTCTACTGCGTTGCCGTCGATGATGACCTTGCCAAACTCGCGGATGTGAGCAATCACAACCTCGTCGTTGGTGCCGAACTGATAGTAGTCCATAACATAGGGCTGCATGTCATCATTCACCGTTGTCTCGCCTCCCACCTCAACAACAAGATGATAGGTCTCGCCGATTTTGTAGAGCTCCGAATGCATCCTGAACTGGCCGTAAAGACGCTTTGCGGATTCGATTGCCTCGTCCATTGTGGCGAATGAAATCACTGCGGTGCTGTCGGAAGCAAGCTTCGGGGGGGCAGGTTTTTCCTGCTTTGCGCCCTCTTCCTTTGCCTTTCCGGGAACACGCTTGACCGCATCGCCGCCTTCCTGCTGCATTCCCTGGAGCTGGTCCTTGAGCTGGTTTAAAAAGCCCATAACCGACATGTCCTCATTTGAGATCATAAGGACAACGGAGCTGTCCGCCATAAGGGAAATCTGCACAGTAAAGGCATCACCGGTGCACTCGAAACCGATTTCCTTCTTAGCGCGCTCAACCACATCGCGTATAAAATCTTCAGTTTTATCTCTGTCCTGCAGAAAATCGTCAACCTGCATTCCGTTCTCCCACATTTCCTCGGGAGAGACAACGCATTTAAGAGCATGTCTGCCAACTTTTTTAAATTTCATAACAATCACCTCGCTTTCGGGGAGATTCATATTTCCGGCACCTCCGCCGGAAATCCTTACTTTGTTTATCGGTCTTTTTCCGTCTTTATTTTACTACATTTACATCTTCTGTGTCAAAAAATCCAACGTACAGTCCGCCGAATATAAAGCAGAGTGCAGAGCCTGTCATATACCGCGCTCTTAAGGTCACCCTCAAGGCATACATCCGCAGCCTCGCAGACCCCTTCCCTGGCGCCGGGCGCCGAAAAGCCGGTTCCTGCAGCCTTTATAAGGGAAATATCGTTATAGTTGTCCCCAAAGCTCCAGCATTCCTCTTTCTCAATTCCGAGCCTGTCCATGAGGATTTCAAGAGTACGTCCTTTGTCCGCGTCCTTGTGGATAAAATCCACCCAGTGCGCTCCTGCGGCAGTAACATTGACTCTCTCTCCGAAAAGCTCCTTTATGGGTTCTGCCGCCTTGGCCGCATCGCTCCTTACATAAAGCGAAACCTTAAGGTTGTCGATTGGGCTTTCAAGAATGTCATCCACCATGTGATAGCGAAGCTTATATCCGTTCTTGAGAAGGTCGAGGATTTCCTCATCCCTCCGGTCCACCAGGGTTCCCTCCGGCGTATTTACCGCATAGAAAATGTTATCAAGGCCGCGCACATATTTTATGATGTCGCAGGTGTCCTTCCAGTCGATTGAAAGCCGAAGCAGTTCCCTCTCGCCATGCTCAATAATGCGGGCGCCGTTGTTTGTGATAAAGTAGATGTCCTCCTGCACCGGGCCCATAACGGTCTTCATGGTGTCGAACTCACGGCCTGAGGCTGCGACGAAGGTAATCCCCTTCGCCTTAAGCTTCCTGATTAAGTTGTAGAAATCCGGATGTATGTCCGCAGTACCCTCAGGCACCACCGTTCCATCCAGATCCGTGGCTACGAGTTTTATCATCCTGTTCTCCGTTTTATGTGGTTTACAGCACACTTTGTACCACGCCTGCGGCCCGGTACCTGTGCCTCACTAGACGCCTCTTTCGCTATTTCACTAATCGCTCATGCTGTGTCTTCAGGGGTCGCTCTCCTCGGCATCCATGCCTCGTGTTCGCGTCAAAATGACATCGTGTCATTTTGCCCCCTTCAGACTTTGCATTTCGCGAAGTGAAATTAAGCTCATTCGGCTAATTCGTTCGTGCACAGGTACACGGCTCCGCAGGCGAATTTACGGTACCTGTGCCTAGCACTCCTTAAAGGTGCGTTTTACGGTCTTGCCGGGCTTTGCTGTAAGCTCTCCCGCCTGTGAAAGGGCAAATCTTGTGATCATGGGGCCAACAAGCTCGTAGACAACGATGCCGCAAAGTACAACGGTCCTGATGGTTTCGCCGTACTCGGGAAGGGCTGCCTGGGCAAGGGTCGCAAGACCGATTGCAACTCCCTCCTGGGGCACAAGGGTAAGTCCCATCCACTTTCTAACCTGGGGATCGCACTTGCAGGCAGTTGCCGCAAGATAGGCGCCGAGGCTCTTTCCGCAGACGCGGAACACAATGTAAATGATGCCGATGAGTCCCACCGTGGGAATAACACTGAGCTTAAGGGATGCTCCCGACAGGATGAAAAATACCATGTAAATGGGCGGCGTAAGCTTGTCCACGGGTTCAAAGATCTTGTTTGCAACAGATGAGGCGTTTGCAAAGATTGCGCCGAGCATCATGCATGCAAGAAGGGTTGAAAGATCATAGTAATCGCAGATTCCGAGGCAGAAAAACAGCATCATGAGGGTGCAGGCAAGTCTGTTTCCGGAACCGGTGAAAATCTTGCATAAAAAGGCAAGGCCAAAGCCGAGGACAGCGCCGATTGAAAGGCTGACCACAATTTCAAGAAGGGGCTTTGCAAGGCTTAAGGCAAGATTTCCCTGTGCGCCGCTTGTGAGGATTGTTGCAACGGCCATTGAGATACCGTAGGAAATAAGGGCAACCGCATCATCAAGGGCAACAACAGGCAAAAGGGTACTCGTAAGAGGACCCTTTGTCTTATACTGCTTTACAACCATCATGGTGGAAGCGGCTGCTGTGGCGGATGCAATGGCGCCAAGGGCAAGTGAAAGGGGCAGGGGCGTTCCCACCAGAATAAGCACCAGGTCCACAAGGAAGGTGGCGCCAAGGCCCTCGCAGACTCCGATTACAATGGGGGCCTTTCCGACCTTTCGCAGGAATTTCCACTCAAATTCTGCACCGATTGAAAAGGCTATGCACA
>R03__coassemble_549_pt1 | contig 20890 bp, 15 predicted proteins | sample R03__metabat2_high_PE_063 | metagenome-assembled genome bin R03 | reverse complement strand
ATCTCAACGTCCTCTGTCGGAAGATCTGCAAGCGCCTCATATCCCATAAGCATTCCAAGCTCTTCGACAAGCTTTCTGAATTAATTTGTTCCTGTATCCTTATTTCTCATCAATGTAATCTTGTGCTTGATGAGCGGATGGTCCATGATCACGATGTTCTTTTCCTTAGCGAAATCCATATTATTCTCCTTTTTCGAATTTGTAATCGTTGCCGGGCAGGATCGCGTTGAGAAGGATGCCTGCGATTGCAGCGATTGCAAGGGCTGTAAGTGTGATTGAGGTGCCTGCAACGGTGAAGGTCAGGCCGTCTGAGAAACCGAGGCCGCAGACGAAGATGACACCTGCAATGATGAGGTTTCGTGACTTTGTAAAGTCAACCTTATTCTCAACAACGTTGCGGACGCCAATGGCTGAAATCATACCGTAGAGCATGAATGAGATGCCGCCGATGATGGCTGTGGGCATGGTTGAGATGATTGCGGAGAACTTCGGGATGAAGGAAAGAATGATGGCGAAGGCTGCTGCCAGGCGGATTACGAAGGGATCGTAAACCTTTGAGAGCTCAAGTACGCCGGTGTTCTCGCCGTAGGTTGTGTTTGCGGGGCCGCCGATAAGACCTGCAAAAGAGGTTGCGATACCATCGCCCATAAGGGTTCTGTGAAGACCGGGATCTGCAAGGTAGTTCTCGCCGACTGTTGCGGAAATTGCGGACATATCGCCGATGTGCTCCATCATGGTTGCGATTGCGATGGGAGCCATGACGAGGATTGCCGTCACGTCAAATTTGCAGAGCTGGAAGGTGGGAAGTCCGACCCAGGCAGACTCTGAAATGGTTGCAAAGTTGAAGATTGCGGAACCGTCTGCGTTGGTGAAGCCCGCTGCGTTAAGAATCAGTGCCACAATGTAGGAAATCACAACACCCATGAGGATGGGGATGATCTTGAACATTCCCTTGCCCCAGATGTTGAAGATGATGACAACAGCAAGAGCCACAAAGGCGAGAAGCCAGTTCGCTGAAGCGTTGCTGATTGCGGAACCTGCAAGGGAAAGACCGATGCAGATGATGATGGGGCCGGTAACAACAGGGGGAAGGAAACGCATAACCTTGTTGATTCCCACGAGCTTGATGATGAGCGCAAGCACAAGATATAACAGACCTGCAAGCACAACGCCGCCGCAGGCATAAGCCGCCTTGTCGTTGACTGACATTGTGGCATATGCGCCTGAGTCGAGGTTTGCAACTGTGTAGAAGCCGCCCAGATATGCGAATGAGGATCCGAGGAAGGCGGGAACCTTGAACTTAGAGCACAGGTGGAAAATAAGTGTTCCGACGCCTGCGCAGAACAGTGTTACGGATACTGAAAGTCCTCTTGTGAGGGGCTCGCCGCAGGCTTCCTGGAAGTAGCCCGACACGAGGATCGGCACAAGAATGGTTGCTCCGAACATTGCAAACATATGCTGAATGCCCAGAAGAATCATTTTCGGTACGCCAAGTGCTCTGGCGTCCCTGATTTCCCTTGAATCATTTTCGTTCATTTTTGCTCTCCTTGTTGGTGATTTGTTTTGTTTATAAGTAAGTGCTTTTGCACGTCCTTAACCTGTCAGCGCTCCAGGAATTTCTTGAATTCCTCCACGGGAACGGGCTTTGAATATTTGAAGCCCTGGATGTAATTTGAACCGCAGTTCAGACAGAGCTTCTCGTGGTCATCTGTCTCAACGCCCTCGAAAAGCAGCTTGTAATCAAGGTCCATGAAGGCCTCGGAAAGGTGTTTCATCATGTTGATGACCTTCGCACTTTTTTCCGCTTCAAGAAGGAAAAAGCGGTCAAACTTGACGACATCAACGTCATACTGCACGATTCGGTCGAGGTTTGAATAGCCGGTTCCGATATCGTCAAGATAAAGGGTAAGGCCCTCATTTCGCAGAGTCTGGATCTTGTCCTTTACGATGCGGAAGTCCCGCTCGGTCTGGCTCTCGGTAAGCTCGATTCCGATTTTTGAGGGATCGATTCCGTGAGATTTTATGATTTCCAGAATGTCGTCGCAGAAATTGCCGGCGATGATTTCGGATGCAGTGAAGTTTACGGAAATGCGGGAGAATTTGTAGCCCTCATCCTCCAGGTTTCTGATGCAGGCGCACACCTTGTTCAGCATGATTTTTGAAAGGGTGTGGATGTAATTGCTCTCCTCCGCCAGGGGAATGAAAAGTCCGGGCATGATGATTTCCCCGTCCATGTCAAGCCGCATGAGAGCCTCCGCCGTGTCAAAAACACCGGTGCTCATGTTGCGGATGGGCTGAAGATAAAGCAGAACCCTGGGATCATCCATATTCTGTTTTTTCTCGATGTCGTCAAGAGTCGACTTGATCCTCCTAATCTTGCGAAGCTCCTGTTTTTCCTTCTCATCCACAATAAGGACAGTGTTGTCATCCATCTTGTTGATAAGATAGCGGAGAATCGACAGCATGTCGGGCACACTCTCAATGAAATCCACATCGAAAAGGCCGATAAGCTTGTAGGGAAGATGAAACTCAGAATAAATTCTCGGAAGCTCGGAATCCAGAAGGCCGTTGATTTTTTCCTGGATGTTGCCGTTTGCTTTTGATTTGGGAATCGCAAGGGCGAGCGTGTCGGTGGCCAGCATGAAAACCGTGGCCTCTCTGAAGGCCGCATGCCAGAAGGAATTCAGCTCCTTGCCAAGCTCCGTGGGCATACCGTCGAGGGTGTTCATGTCCATCTTGAGAATCATGTAGTCGACGGGAACTTTGTTGTTCACGGTTCTTTCCACATAACTTTCGAAGCTTCGAAGGCTCAGAGAGCCGGTCTTGTCATCGAAGGGCTTGCTGTGGATGAGGATCATCACAACCATAATGGGAAGGATGTAGGTGATGCTTGTATAGGTGTTGATGTTGAGGATTGCCTGATAAGCCATGATAAGGGCATCAACGCTCGCCGCCGCCAGAAGGCAGACGCGGACGGACCTTATGAGCCTTGAGGAATAGAACATGAGCATTACAAGGAAAAGTATGTAGGCATAGAGATAGAAAAGGTTGTAGAAGCTTGCCATGGTATCATGCCAGAGACCGTCCCTGTAGCTAAAGCCCAGTCCGGTGAAGGGGGACAGAACCTCAAGAACCACACAGCCGGCGAACATAATCCTTGTAAGATAGGAAACCTGTCTCTCGTATTCATCCTTAATATCGATCATTCGCTTCATGTAGAGCATGAAGCAGTAAAGACAAAGAAGAAAGCTGATGTGATATACATCACGAAGAAGAATAATTGCAAGCGGCACACAGCCGAAATTTTTGATAATGAGATAAAAGCCGATGTTGGCAGCCGAGCCGATTGCGGTAAAAATCAGGCTTCTCTCCATGAAAACAAATTTGCGATCCCTTGAGAAATAAAGGACCTTGAAAATAACAAACAGCATCAGCAGACAGATAACAACCGCAACCGTGTCCACCGCCGGAGTATAATTTTCAATTAACTGTTCTGTAGTCATACTTTACACCTGTTGTTCCTGCGGCTCGAAACCGCTCTGCCCAATATTATAACAATATCACAAAAAATATACAATCTAATGGAAAAAATTGTGTACTTTCGTTATAATAAGGAATTAAGAATTTAAGGGGAAATTTGCCCTAAAATGGGGCTTTTTTCTATCTCCGTCATAAATTTGAATCAAAAGGGAGGAGCTCAAATTGAACAACAATACTAGAACCAAACGAATCCTGGCAGTCCTCATGATTGTCCTCTCCGTATTTTTTGTCTTCATACTGCTGAATTTCTTCATCCATGTAGAGCGTGTAAAGAAATTCAACGCCGAGGAGAGAACCCTGGACAACTACTCCGACACCACGGACATCGTGGTTGACGTTCATCCCCGCGGGCTTGCCACCGACTCCTGGGAGAAGGCCGACGCCTTCCCGGGCAAGGTCATAAACGCCAAAATCTACGAGGCTACGGTTACCAACAACTCCAAGGTAAAAATGAAGGACTGGAGCCTCCGTCTTGACATCCAGGACAACTGCTGGATCAACAACGCCTGGAACGGAACCATCGAAATCCACCAGACGATCAACGGCATCGAAAAAATTCAGGAATTATCCCTTCAGGATTACAATGAGAACGACCTTCTTGTCAGCTACATCATCTGCGGCCAGGACCTTCTGATCCCCCTTTCAGCAGGCGATTACATCATTTACTATCCCTGCATGGACTCCTCTTCTTCCGAAAACGAAATCGATTCAAACAAATACTACAACGGTTCAATGAGCCCCGGCTTTATCTTCTACAGCTGGGACGGCAATGTTGACCTTTCCCGCTACACCCTTTCCTTCAAACAGGAAAAATCAATCTTGGACGGAACCGAGCCTAAAATTTTCCTTGTTTCATTACCCATCTGGACCGTCATCATGCTGATTGCCCTCATCACCGGCGGCATGATAATCGGCTACGAAAAGCAGATTCTCGTTCAGACCGGCATCACCTCCGAGTTCCTTGAGGTAATGGCAAACTTCGTTGACTCCAAGCAGACCGACTATAACGGTCATTCAAACGGCGTTGCAAAATGTGCAAGGCTCATTGCCAGGGAAATGGGCATGGACAGCCAGAACATAAACAACGTATATTACAGCGCTCTCGTTCACGATATTGGAAAGTGCTACGTTCCGGACTACGTCCTTCAGAAGAAGGGCCAGCTCAGCAGCGAGGAAAACGAGCTCATCAAACAGCATGCCGCAAAGGGTGCGGAGATGGTTCAGAACTGCCGCTCAATCCCCAATGTTGCGGACGGCGCCCTCTACCATCACGAAAAATACGACGGAACCGGTTATCCCTTCGGTAAGGCCGGGGAGGAGATTCCTCTCATCGGCCGCATCATAGGCCTTGCGGATTCCTTCGAGATGATGAAGTCCGCTCTTCCTGACAAAAGTTTCGAGTCAAGGGATGCCCTCATAAAGGACCTTGAAAACGGCAAGGGAACCCAGTTTGATCCGGTTCTCACCGATGCTTTGATTGACGCCCTGAACAAAATGGACCTTGAAACCTGGGAGCATATTTAAATGAAAAAATGGATATTTAAAATAATCAGGCTGATACTCGCTGTCGCCGTATCGGTTGTGGGATGTCAGTTTTTCCGGCGCTTTGACATGCCGCTGCTTGGAAATCAGTTTTTCGTCCTTGCAAGCGCATACTTCACCGGTCCTGTCACGGCACTTTTGATTGCCCTTATCTCCGGAGTCATCAACACCTACCTTTTCCGGGCAAGTTTTGTATATGTTTTCCCGGCGCTTATAGGCGGCGCACTCTGCTGGCTCCTCCGCAAGGGCACGGACTTTCTTCACAACATCTTCAGAACAGTCACCGCAATCTGCGCCATAGGCTTTGCCGAGGGCATCACCTTCGCCGTCAGCAGCCGCCTCATTCTCAAGGAGCAGACGACTATAGCTTACTCCTCAAACATCATGAGCATGCTAGCAAGCTATGGTTTTCCCACCCCATTCCAGTATTTTGTAATGGGACTCTTTACGGTTTATCTTGATGTGACCGCCTGCCTCCTTGTGATGTGGTTTGTCCACTTCCTCATGAACCCCATGAAGAAAAAGCTGGAGCGTAGACGATACCTCAAGAGAAACATGGCGCTCATGACCTCCCTGGTTCTAATTGCCGCTTCAGTTTCCGCCTTCATGCCTGCCATGACCGCAAAGGCGGACAATTCAATAAACTACATTCAAAAGATTTACAACAACACCAACGGACTTGCGGGCGGCACCGCAAACGATATTGTCCAGACTCCCGACGGCACCATCTGGGTTGCAACCTACGAGGGCCTTTACAGGCTGGCGGATGACAACCTTGAAATCGTTTCATCCATCCGAAACGCCCATTCCGTAGACGATCTCTTTGTGGGTGTGGACGGAAGCCTTTGGATTGGAAACAATGACACCGGAATCGTTGTAATCACCCCGGAAAGGAAGACTCTCTCACTTGATATTTACAGCGGCCTTCCCGCGGATTCCGTTGATATCATCAGGCAGTACGATGACACCACCTACTATGTGGGAACCGCCGGCGGACTTTCAATTGTAAACTACGATGGTTCAAGCCTTTCACTGAAGGAAAACATTTACACCGATGGCGAGGTGGAGCTTCTTGATATCGCCAACGACAAAACCATCGCCTACTACGCAGACGATGATATTCTCCACATCATCGACCCAGAGGGCAACGAGCAGCTCATCGAGGATGAGGATTTCAAAGTAAATTCCGTGGACTTTGACAACGGCGGCGCCCTTTACCTCGGCAACAAAGAAAACAAAATCCGCATATACACCAATGAAGACGGCACCTATGTAAACACCGGAGAACTTGAAACCGGCGGCCTCGGGGGAATCTCAAGGCTCTGCTTCTCAGACGACATCACCTACATTGCCGCTGATAACGGACTTGGCTATCTCGATGAGGAGGGAAACTTCTATCAGATTTACGTAAACGGCATCAGCAGCAACCTTGGCTCAATCCTCATTGACTACCAGGGAAATGTCTGGTTCACCTCTTCGAGAAACGGAATTGTATGCCTTGAAAAATCCGTCTTCAGCGACGCCTTCGCCAAATACAATGTGGACGAGCACATTGCAAATACTATCACCAAATGGCACCACCTCTATTATGTAGGAACCGACACCGGTCTTATTGCCCTTGACGAAGACACCGGTACCACTGCCGACAACGAGCTGACGGAGCAGTTCGGCGAATCCCGAATCAGGTGCCTGAAGGTCGACCGCAACAGCAGCCTCTGGATTTCGGACTACGCCGAGGGAACCTACGAGGTCACTTCCGACGGAACAATCTACAACTACAGCAAGAATTCCGGCAACGTCGATCTTGGGCAGAAAGCAAGGTTTTCCCTGCCCTTAAGTGACGGTTCCATGCTTATTTCACACAACTCCGGTATCGCTATCATAAAAGATCATGAGGTCACGGAGCAGCACATTTGCGGCGACGACCTTACGAGCGCCTACGCCCTCTGCGCCCTTGAGAAGAAGGACGGAACCCTCCTTATCGGAACCGACGGAGAAGGTGTCCTGGTGATGGAAGACGGCAAATTCACCAAGACCATCAACCGAAGGGACGGCCTTTCTTCAGGTCTGATTCTGAGGCTTGTGGACGACAAAATCGGGGACGGCACCTTCGTGCTGACCGGCTCGGGACTTTGCTATATGGACGAAAATTACAATGCCCGTGAAATCAGCTTCCCCTACTTCAACAACCTTGACATGTACATGACCGACGATGGCGAGGTCTTCGTCATGAGCTCTGCCGGCGTTTACGTCTGCACCTACACCAACCTTATGAACGGTGCATCCGAGGTCACCCTGTTCGATGCAAAGTCCGGCCTTCCCAGCAGTCTTACCAGCAACGCCTGGAACTACGTGACCGACAACAGTGTCCTCTATCTTGCGGGAACCAAGGGTGTCTACACTCTCGATATCAAAAACTATGACGTGGGCGTTTCCGAGTACAAGCCCCATGTTTCACAGGTTGTTCTGGACAATGACGACATAATGACGAATCCTTCGAGCCTGGAAATTCCTTCGGGCGTCGACAGAATCAGCCTGGACATCAGCCTTAACAACTACACCTCTGCGGACCCCACCATCAGATACTATCTGTCCGGTGTGGACAAAAACAAGCAGACAGTGCACGAAAGCGATCTTAGCACCATAACCTACGAGCACCTTTCCAGCGGAACCTATCAGTTCATAATAGAGGTTTTGAACTCCGGCGACGACTATGTTGTTGCCAAGGAGGTTTTCAATATCACAAAGGAAAAGGATGAATATGAGAAGGCCGGGTTCCTGGTTGTTTTCTACGGCACACTCATCTGGGTCATCCTGACAATCCTGTGCGCGATTTCCCACATTGTGACGAGTTTAAGCTCTGCAAGACAGAAGGCGGGTTATGACAAGGTGCTCGCAAAGCTGCAGCGTGAGAAGGCGCAGGCCCTTGAGCTTGCCCTCCACCACGAGGAACAGGCAAACAAGACAAAGTCCGACTTCCTCGCTTCCATGTCCCATGAAATCAGAACGCCCATCAATGCCATCATCGGTATGGACACCATGATTCTCCGTGAGACCAAGTCAAACGAAATCAGGAACTACGCCCAGAACGTCAAGACCGCCAGTGAAACTCTTCTTGCCCTGATCAACGATATTCTGGACTTCTCAAAGATTGAGTCCGGCAAGATGGAGCTCGTCCTCGGCGACTATGACCTCAGCAGCCTGGTTGTGGACCTTGTGAACATGATCCGCCCCAAGGCCGAGGCGAAGGACCTGAGCCTTAAGGTGACCGTGGATTCCGAGATTCCCGCTTACCTTTACGGCGACTCAGTTCGAATCAAGCAGATCATCCTAAACATCCTGAACAATGCAGTCAAGTACACAAAAGAAGGCTACATTGAGATGGATATAAAGCATGAGCGTGTCAGCAACGAGCAGATTGCCCTGAGCGTCAGCATCGCGGACACCGGTATCGGTATCAAAAAAGAAGACATCAAGAAGCTCTTCTCTCCCTACGAGCGAATCGAGGAAAACCGCAACAAGAACGTTGAAGGAACCGGCCTTGGAATGAGTATTACCAAGACGCTTCTCGGACTTATGAACAGCTCCCTCTCAGTGGACAGTGTTTACGGACAGGGCTCGACCTTCTCCTTCACCATCCTTCAGACCGTAAGGGGCGAGGAGGTCATCGGCGACTTCGAAACACGAATCAACACCATCAACGCAGAGCACACGGATGTGGAGTCCTTCCACGCTCCCGATGCGAAGCTTCTTGTTGTGGATGATGTGGACATGAACCTTATGGTTGTGGAGAATCTGCTGAAGCGCACCAAGGTTCAGATTAAGACCGCCCTTTCCGGCAAAGCCGCTATTGAGCTTGCCCGGGAGAACAAATTCGACATTATCTTCCTCGACTCCATGATGCCCGGCATGTCCGGTGAGGAAACCCTAAAGATCATGCGTGCCGAGTGCGACATCAACAAGGAAACTCCCATCATCGTCCTGACTGCAAACGCTATCAAGGGCGCCAAGGAGGAGTACCTAAGCGCCGGCTTCGACGACTACCTTTCAAAGCCCATCGAGGGCGAGAAGCTGGAGGCCACCATCAAACGTTACCTTCCCGAGGAGCTCGTGCTTCCGGCGGATGAGGATGTTGATGGCGATGGCTCGGGTGACGGCAGCGGCTCGGGCGACGGTTCCAGTGATGGTGCCGGTAATGGTTCGGATGATGGCACAGCGGAGGTTATCGCAAAGCTTTCCGGCATCAGCGGAATCGAGCTTGAGAAGGGCATGGAGACCGCCGGCGGCAAAGAAATCTACCTGACCGTCTGCAAAAACTTCTACGACACCGCAAAGAACCGTATTGACATGTTAAAGCAGCTCTACGCCGACATGAACGTGCCCGACTACACCATTCAGGTTCACGCCCTGAAGAGCTCCGCAAGACTCATCGGCGCCTTCACCCTTTCGGAGAACGCTCTTGAAATGGAGATGGCGGGCCGCGAGGATAATGTGGACCTTATCAAAGAAAAGACGGACGCTCTGATTGCAGACTACGAGCGCATCGTAGGCGAGCTCGCAAAAGTATTCGGCGGCAATGAGGCTGAGGACGAAAACAAGCCGGAGCTCACCGAAAAGAAGCTTAAGCGCAGGCTCTCCGAAATGCTCGAGCTCCTTGAGGCCTTCGATTTTGAAAGCGCCAAAGAACTGTTCGAATCCCTTGCGGAGTACAAACTGCCCGAGGCCTTCGGCAGCACCTATTCCTCAATCAAAGGACGCCTGGCCGAGGTTGACCGGGATGGCGTGATTAAGGACATTAACGAGTTTCTGGGATAATTGAGTTTAGCCAACGACAGTTGCGGCAATTAAAAAATCCCCCAAATCGCAGATTTTGCGGATTTGGGGGATTTTTATGCTTTATTTACTGCATCTTATTTTCATAATCCTGAAGTTCATGGAATATATTGTCAATGTAAACAATATCATCCTCGATTCGATACAGCATAAAATATCGATGTGAGAAAAAATTAATTCTTCTATATCCTGATTTTGCAAGTTCCGGGTTCTCGCAAATTTTTAAACTTCCGGCAATCATTTTCAGGGAATCCCTGGTTTTTTCAAAATCATCCAGCACATTTTGCGCTGCCTGTTCACTCTTCTTTTCAAACAAAAGATACTGAATTGCACGCTCAAGATCCTCTTGTGCATCGCAGGACATCATAATCCTATAATCCATATTTTGTCCTCAAATCAGATGCAACAACGTCCGCGTCCTTCGTTTCTCCATTAGTAGCATGCATTCTCGAAATTTCAAGTTTTTTTAAAATTTCTTCCTCGGACATGGGCAAATACGGATTTGTCGATGCTTTTTTTATCTCGAATGGAAACCCATTGTTTTGTACTGCCTGGGTAAGAAAAATCCTGATTGCAGTAGTAGTATCTGTTCCTAAATCTCGGAACAGACTGTCAGCACTTGTTTTTAGATTATCATCAACACGAACTTGAATTGTACTTGACATTCCAATTTCTCCTTTGTCTATATGATACTACCAATTCATTGCCGAATCAATACATTTGTATTGTTCCAGCACCATAACTCCACCTGTGCCACTACTCCTGCTTCTCCTTGGGAATATACTCGCACAGCATGCTTTCGAGAGCCTCCGCCTTGACGGGCTTTGCAAGATAGTCATCAAAGCCCATTGCAAGATAGCGCTCCCTTGCGCCGTCGATGGCGTTTGCGGTAAGAGCCACAACCTTAGCGGAGCCTGCAAGGTTTTCATTTCTTATGATTCCAAGCATCTCCTCGCCGTCCATGACCGGCATAAGGTGGTCGATGAAGGCCACATCGTAGGCATTTTCCCGGAGAAGGTCGAGGCCCGCCGCAGCACTTCCGGCGGTGGTGACATTTATTTTTGTACGCTTTAAAAGCGCCTTGATGACCTTAAGGTTCATGGCCGTATCGTCGACCACAAGAACCCTCGCTCCGGGAGCCACAATAAGGGGCTTGTCCTCAGCCCTCTTCACAGCCTCGGGCTTCTTTGCTCCCTCGGCATTTTCAAGTCGGGCAATCTCGCTGACAGTGGTATTTTCAAGAATTTCCTGCGGCAGCTCCACAAAGAAGGTCGAGCCCTTGCCATACTCGCTGACAACGCCGACGCCGCCGCCCATGGACTCCGCGAAGTTGCTTACAAGGGCGAGCCCGAGGCCTGTGCCCTCGATGCTGCGGTTGCTCTTTTCGTCCACACGGCTGAAGGCGTCGAACAGATTTCTCTGGTCCTCTTCCCTGATTCCCTTGCCGCTGTCACTGACTGCAATCCGCAAAGTCATATGCTTATCGTCAGTCATCTCGTAGGTAACCTTCAGGGCCACGTAACCCCTCTCGGTGTACTTGACCGCATTGGTCATAAGGTTAATGCAAATCTGCTTGATCCTGACCACATCGCCGTTGAGATAGTTGGGTGTGTTCCCGTCAATATCCATCTTAAACTCGAGATTTTTGGCCTCTGCACGGGGCTTCATCATGTATGCAATCTCGTCAATCATGCCCTTGAGGCTGTAGCGGTCGGCAATGATTTCCATCTTGCCGGAGCGGATCTTCGAAAAGTCCAGAATGTCGTTGACGATGGAAAGAAGCATGTTTCCGGAGCTTGCAATATTCTCGGAATATTCGCGAATCTGGGGTTCTTTGCTTTCGCGAAGGATCATCTCGTTCATGCCCAGCACTGCGTTGATGGGGGTGCGGATTTCGTGCGACATGTTCGCAAGGAAGGTGCTCTCCGCCTTGCCCCGGGCCACGGCCTCCTGCTGACCGCGCTCAATGCGGATAATCTTGCGGGTTGTGTCGGCCACTGATGTGAAAAGAATAATGAGAAGGGCAATGGCAACGGCAGTTCCTCCCATCTGGTATATGCCGATGGCGAACATAATGAGCTGGATGAAGGTCGCAAGAACGCCGGCGAAAATACCTATGGCAGTAATGAGATATTCATAGTTGTGGCGATGGAAAATGTCGACGCAGATTGTGATAAGAATCATGAAAAGCGATCCGCCGAAGACGGCCGCAATCGCAAGAAACATCTCCGAGTAGTCCTTGTAGCCTGCAAGCTGGAAGACTGTGCAAAGCGCAACCTCGGCAACGGCAATGTACTCGAAAATTTTATAAACGATATTGAAATGGTAACGCTGGACGCTGTTCATGTAGAACAGGAAGGGGAAGGGCAGCATCATGAGCATCATGTAATCCACGCTCACAGACAGGGATCTGTTCATGAAATACAGCTGACTGATTTCACAGTTGCACAGGATCCAGATTGACGCAAGAATGCCCATGACAGGCATATAGATGATATCGATAAGGCGCCTGCGGCTTATGCTGAAGATGATGGCAACCGCAAGGCACATGATGCAGATGATAAGCATGATTATGCCGACCGCCGTATCAAGCAGGTTGTCCTTTATGAGTTGTCCGAGAATGTCAGCTTTGTCGCCATAGGCGTATATGCTGACTCTTCCGGTGTCCGCAAGGGGATTGGTGACCTCGAGCGTCAGAAGTCGTCCGGCATCCCCATCCCTGAGTTCCATAAACAAATATCTTCTGGGGGAAACCTTTCCGAAATAACGGGTGTTTTCGGTGGAGTACTCGGCTCTTAACTCGTCGCCCACATAGGCCTTTATGTCGAGCTGGTCAGCCCTGATGCAGATGACACGGTTTGCCTCCACATCAAGGGGAAGCTTTGCCTGAAGGCGGACTGTGCCGGCCTTTCCGGTTTTTGAATAATAGGGAAGCTCAGTTTCCTCCTGAGCGCCGGGATTTATGACATCAACATCAAGTTCAGGATTGATATCCTCAGTCAGCGTCCACTGCAGGGGCAGCTCTTCCGCGAAGGCTTCCTCATCGGGAACATCCTTCGGTCTTTTGATTGCGCCGATTATTCCAAAAAGGGTTATGGCAACAAGCGCCAGAACCCATATATACTGCGGTAAATATTTCTTCTTCATCCTGATAAATCCCCCATGTAAAGCTCTTGTAATGCCCCTGTACTGCAATTATGCCGTGGGACAATACAAGTTTATTTTAACATGGCGACATATTTATTAACAATTGTTGATTTACGAAATTTTCGTAGAATATTTGCCGGAAGAAACGGGCGCGTATAAATTTAATATGCCAGACTGTAAAGCCTTAAAATGTCCGCCTTGGTGGTGAAGCGCGGGTTAACCTTAATGTTGCCGCTCTTCATGGCATCGTCGGCCATGGCGTCAAAGTCAGCGCTGTCGACGCCAACCTCGCTGAGCTTTGCGGGAATGCCAAGCTCGCCGTTTAAAATGCGAAGCTCCGCCCCAAGCATATCCGGAGAGAATTCCTCCGGGGAAATTTTATTTTTTGTGATGCAGTCGTAAATGTAGAAATATTTGTCGCCGGCCTCGCGCATGTTGTAGTCCACAACAGTGGGAAGAAGAATTGCGTTTGCAACCCCGTGGGCAACGTTGTAGAAGGCGCTGACGGGATGGCTCATGGCATGCACATTGCCGAGTCTTGCGTGTGAAAAAGCAATTCCCGCATAAAGCGAGCCCATTATCATGGCCTCGCAGGCCTCCATGTCGCTGCGGTCATTCACGTAACGGCGGATATTTCCTCCGATGAGCGACAGTGCCTCTCTGGCAAACATGTCCGAGAAGGACGTTGCTGCCAGGGAAACATATGCCTCCAGGGCATGGATCATTGCGTCGATGCCACAGGCTGCTGCCGTACCGGCCGGAACGGAAGTTATGAGTTCCGGATCAATAAGAACAACTTGAGGAAGAAGATAGTTGCTGGCTACTGTCAGCTTATAATTGCGTTCATGATCCGTGATAACCGAAAATGCGGTCACCTCCGATCCTGTTCCGGCTGTAGTGGGGATGGCAATCATGGGGACGACCGGGCCTTTGACCTTGCCGCCGCCCTCATATTCCGTGATATTTCCGCCATAGGTTGCGACTACGGCCACGGCCTTTGCCACATCAAGGGGAGATCCTCCTCCGAAGGCGACAATAAAGTCCGCGCCGCTGGCCCTGAAAAGCTCCGCTGCCCTGTGGACAGTATCGGTGCTGGGATTTCCCTCGGTTTCCGTGAAGCTTTCGCTTTCGATTCCGGCATCCAGTAAGGCATCACTAACCTTTTTGACCATTCCTATTTTGTTAAGATGGGGACCGGAAATTATATATGCCTTCTTTCCTCCGATTTCCATTGCGGACTCGGAAATTTTGCCTATGCTTCCGGCCTCACATATTACCTTCTGTGGTATGGAGAAGGATACTTCTTTCATGTTCGTCTCTCCTTTATCTGCGCGGCATCGCCGCCATAACCTGCGCGACAGCTTTATACTTTACTTTGCCACCGTCTCAACTGAAGCCTTGATAATTTCAACAGCTTCGTCGCAGTCCTTTTCGTCGATGATAAGGGGCGGTACCATTCTGATTACATGGGCGCCGATTGCGGTAATGAGAAGATGTCTGTGGAGGCACTCATGCTTAACCTCGACAGCATCAACGGCATCGTCAAACTCAACGCCCACAAGAAGGCCCTGATGACGAACCTCTTTAACATGGGGAAGTTTCTCAAGCTTCTCTGAGAAGTAATCACCCATCTTCTTTGCGTTTCCGGCAAGGTCGCGGTCGAGAAGCTCGTTTACCTCTGCAAGAGCAGCTGCGCAGCTTACGGGATGTCCGCCGAAGGTGGTGCCGTGTGAACCTGCGGAGAATGCCTTTGCAACCTCTGCAGTTGCGCAGATTGCGCCGATGGGCATACCACCGCCAAGAGCCTTTGCCATTGAAACAATATCGGGCTTGATGCCGTAGTTCATGAAGCTCATGACCTTACCGGTTCTGCACCAGCCTGTCTGAACCTCATCAATGAGAAGGAGCATACCCTTCTCGTCGCAGAACTCGCGAAGGCCCTTCATGAATTCCATGGTTGCGGGATGAACACCGCCCTCGCCCTGTACGGGCTCGATCATGATGGCGATGGTGTTCTCGGTGCAGGCGTCCTTGAAGGCCTGAAGGTCATTGTAGGGGGCATATGAGAAACCGTAGGTCATGGGGCCGAAGCCGATCTGACAGCCGTTGCCGGGCTGGCCGGTTGCTGACATTGCGCCGAAGGTACGGCCGTGGAAGCCCATCTTTGCTGTTACGATGTGATATCTGTTGGGGCCGTACTTCTCAATACCATACTTGCGGGCCATCTTGATCATGGCCTCGTTTGCCTCGGTACCTGAGTTCTGGTAAAAGATCTTGTCCATTCCGATGGTGGTGCAGACCTTCTCTGCAAGGAGGGCCTGGGGGATGGTATAGGGATAGTTGAAGGTGTGCATAACATCCTTGCACTGGTCAATGACTGCTGCCACAACCTTCTCATTGCAGCTGCCTGCTGAGTTTACGGCGATTCCTGCAAAAAAATCAAGATACTTCTCGCCCTTCTCGTCATACATGTACTGATCCTTTGCGGTCTCGCAGAGAAAATCGAATCTCTCGTAGGTCTCGATCATGTACTTGCTTGCTTTTTCCTTTATCTGCTCGGCTGTAAAGCCTGTGTCTGCCAATCTCATAATATTTTCCTCCTGTTTTACTCAATCTCGCCTGCATCCTTTATCATGTCCGGAGTAATAATTCCCTTGATGATCAGATACTGCTCGATAACCTTTACACAATTTTCAACGCCCACCCTCTCACTGTTCAGGGTGAGGTCGTAGTTTACGGGATTTGTCCAGTAATTTCCATGGGTATAGTACTGGTAGTAATCCGCTCTGAATTTGTCTGTTCTTTCGATTGTGGCATGGGCGACCTCCTCGGTAACTCCCATGTTTTTCATAGTCCGCTCCACGCAGAAGGCTCTGGGGGCCTCAACGTAAACACTCACAACATTAGGTCTGCCCTTAAGCACGTAATCCGCGCATTTGCCGACGATTACGCAGGATTCCTTATCCGCCAGGTCCTTGATAATCTGGCTCTGATATTCGAAGAGCTTGTCATCGGAAACGAACTTTTCATTTCTCGCAATGTAATTCTTTGACTTGGGAAGGCCCTTCAGGAAGGCTGAAAATCCGCTGCTTTCGCGCATCTTTTCGTTCACCGCCGAGAAGAGTGACTCGTCAAGTCCGCTCAGCTGGCTCGCAAGAGTCAGTATTCTGTTTTCATAACAATGTATTCCAAGGTCTTTGGCAAGCTGCGATGCAATGACCTTTCCGCCTGTACCGAAGCCCCTGGCAAAGGTAACTACAAAATTTTCCATCTTTTCCTCCTTAACCTGCTAAATATCTGCTCAGGAATTCACGGGTTCTGGGGTTCTTCGGATTTGTAAAGAGCTCAGAAGGCGCTGCGTCCTCGGCTATATATCCACTGTCCATAAAAATTGTTCTTGTCGAAACATCACGGGCAAAGGCCATCTCATGGGTTACGATAATCATGGTAAGGCCCGTGGTTGCCAGCTCCTTCATGACATTAAGAACCTCGCCGACCATTTCCGGGTCAAGGGCTGAGGTGGGCTCGTCGAAAAGCAGGACCTCGGGGTTCATGCACAATGATCTGGCGATTGCCACACGCTGCTTCTGTCCACCGGAAAGCTGGGAAGGCTTCGCATTGATGTAGGGTGCCATTCCAACCTCCTTGAGATGGGTGATTGCACGGTCGAAGGCCTCCTGCTTTGAAATGTGGAGAACCTTTCTTGTGCAGAGCATGCAGTTCTCAAGAACTGTCATGTTGTTGAAAAGGTTGAAGGACTGGAAAACCATTCCAACCTTTGAACGATACTCATTTATCTCCTTCTGCACATCCCTTACCTCCTTGTCGTGGTAAAGGATTTTGCCGGAGCTCTGGCGCTCAAGCTTGTTGATACAGCGAAGAAGCGTGGATTTTCCCGAGCCGGAAGATCCCACAATACAAATGATCTCGCCGGACTTTACATCAAATTCGATTTTTCTCAATACCTCATGGTCGCCGAAGGATTTGCTCAAATCCTTAACTGAAATTACAACATCACTCATATGCTTCCTCCTACTGATTGTCCATGTACTCAATTGCCAGCGCGTAGTCATTCTTTCCGCTCATCTTCTTCTCGAGCAGGTTGAACAGCTTGTTGAATACGAAGCAGAGAACAAAGTAAATCACCGCAATTACGAGATAGGACTCGAAATATTTATAGTAGTTGCCGCCGACGGTCTTTGCCGCCATGAACAGCTCCTGTACGGCAATTACATTAAGCACTGAAGTCATCTTCAGGTTCGTCAGAAATGTATTTGCCATCTCGGGGATGATGTTCTTAAAGGCCTGGGGAAGCACGATGTAGAGCATTGTCTTAAAGGGCGACATTCCCATTGCCCAGGCACCCTCGCGCTGACCAAGATCGATTGATCCGATACCGCCGCGGACTGTCTCAGCCATGTAGGCGCCGGTGTTGAGGACGGTTACGAGAATACCGGCGAATACCGGAGTCATCTCAACGCCCATCTGGCGAATACCGTAGTAGACAACCATCGCCTGAACGATCATGGGTGTGTCACGGAAAATTTCAACGTACACATGTGCTATCAGTTTCAAAATCCGAAGGATGAATTTTTTAAGGATATTGTCTCCACTGTTGATTTTAATGTCATCGATAATACCGATCACATATCCCACGATGAAGCCCAATATGGTGCCGGCTATTGAAATATACAGTGTCAGCCAGGTTCCTTCGATAAACATATCTGAGTATTTCTGTGCCAGAAATACCATCCACTCAAATGAAGTGCTCGGTTCTTCAAATATCATACTGTTACCTCTTTTTCTTATGTTTTCACGCTATCGCCCGGCTAACACCGGAAAGCCGATTAGTTAGCTGCAGGCTGCTGGGTGATTACGCTTGCCATAAGCTCGTCCATGGTTGCCTTGTCGTTCCAGCCGATTGCATCCATTGCTTCCTGAATCTTGTCTCTTAATGCAGTGTCGTCCTTTCTGGTTGCGATGCAGACATTTACCATCTCATCATCACCGGTGAAGGTGTCGTTCTCATCAAGCTGAATGATTACAAGATCGTCATTTGTAAGGGCTGCTGACTGTGCGGTGGGAAGATCCACGATACATACATCTGCTACGCCGTTTGAGATTGCGATGAAGCACTCTGAGGTTGTCTCATAGTTGCCGCCGATCTCTGCGCCCTCGACCTGGTCAAGAAGCGGAATCCAGCCGGTACCAAGCTGAGTGGTAAGCTTGCAGCCTGTGCCTGCAAGATCTGAAAGGCCCTTGACGTTCTCATATGCGCCGCCCTTCTTAACTACGATGCAGTTGTCTCTGTAGTAGTAAGGATCGGTGAATGAATAAGCTGCCTCGCGCTCTGCGGTGCGGCCCATACCTGCGATAATTGCGTCATAGTCGCCGGCATCAAGTGAAATACCGATTGAAGACCACTCAACCTTGTGAACCTCAAGCTCCATGCCCATCTGATCTGCAAGCTTCTGGGCAACTGCTACATCGTAGCCGTATGCGTAATAGTCTGAATCGTAAATCGGAACTGCGACGCTTCCGTCGGGAGTGGTGTCAGCGTCCTGGGTCCAGTTGAAGGGTGCATAAGCGCACTCCATACCAACCCTGAACACACCGCCTTCGCTTTCCTCGGCTGCCTCCTCTGCGGGAGCCTCCTCGGTTTCCTCTGCAACTTCAGCAGTCTCCTCTGCTGCGGGCTCGGTGCTTGCGGTCTCAGTCGAACCACATCCTGCAAAACAGGTTGCGGTCATAACTCCTGCAAGTGCAAGTGCTAAAATCTTTCTCTTCATAATTTTTTCCTCCTTATCAAAACTTCTACCAAACAAAAGGCGCCGGAGATTTCTCTCCAGCGCCCTTGCTGATAATCAGCATAATAATCTCAATTCAATTGGGTTTCAACGTTCACGATGCACAATGGTTGTGTTCATTTTGCACAATGGGCTCCTCTGCATGGAGGCTTCCTGACGGCTGCAATCCGGCTTTCGTTGTGGCATGATGCCGGTCAGGCCGCAGATTCTTAAGAATACATGAGCCGCTTTACCAGAATGCAGTTCACAAGGTCAAGATATTCCATGGAATCCGCCAGCTCCACATCCAGAATTTCCTCAATCTTTTTCATGCGGTACTGAAGGGAGTTGCGGTGGATATAGAGGGCCTCGGCAGTTCTGCCCACATTGAAGCCGTTCATGTAGTAAGCGACCAGGGTGTCCACAAGGAAGGTGCCGTTGGCATGGTCGTACTCCTCAAGCTTACTGAGCCGCCTGCAGCAGTAGTCGTAGATTTCGCCCTGGTTGCCGCTGTTGAACATGAATTTGTAAATGCCCATGGAGCTTGCGCTCAGGACCTTCTTGTTGGTCGGATTCGGCAGAAGATCCTTCTTTGAAATAAGGTTTTTCGCCTCCTGGTAGCTTTTGCCGAAGTCCTTCGGGTCCGCATAGGCGCTGCCTAAGATGCAGGTTCCCTTTATGAGGTTTGCAAACTGCGGGCGGCTGTCAAGGTCCGAGAGAATCTTCTCGATTTCCTTCTCCGTCTCGCGATTTTCCGTAGCCTCGAAAAGCAGCACGAACTTGTTAAGGAAGCCCATGTAGAGCGGGCGTTTGGTCATGTGGATGACCTCGCGGGTCAGGCAGTTGTAGTAATAATCATAAGTATGTTCATCCTGCTCCAGATTGACGCCGTACTTTCTGTCGATAACAATGACGCCAACACGGTAGGGCTTTTTGAAATCCAGACCGAACTGGCCGGAAATTTTCTCGACATACTTGCTGTTCACCTCATAGCCGAAAAGCAGGTTGTAGAGATAGTCCCCGGTGCGCTTGTTGGTAACATCCGTTTCAAGGATGAGCTGGCCGATGCTCTGGGCGATGTCCACGAAGGTGGCGCCCTCCCATCTTATGGAAAAAAGAGCAAGGTCAAGTTTTTTCGCCTTTTGAATCAGTTCCTTTGAGATGGGCATTTTGTCGTCCACAATGGAAATCGCAAGGCCGGAAATTCCAAGGTCGTTAAGTTCCGTCATAACCTCAGCGATGGAGTTGAAATCATATCTTACGAAATCCACCACCAGAAGGGCGAAATTCCCCGGATTCATGTGATCAGCAAAGGGGCGGGTCTGCACAAGATAGGTCCAGGAAACCACCCGGTCAAGGCCCGTCTCCCCGGTCAGAAGCTCCATTCCGTCAAGGCTTAAGTTGTTCACATCCCTGCAGGTTATCATTTAAATAAGGCCTCCTCCATAGTCTGAGCGCCAAAGCCGTCGAATTTCACCCAGTAATTATCCAGGTTGTTGTTGCCGTTTTGCAGTTTTATGTACTGATCGAAGTCGAAGCGCTCAAGTCCAAGATAAAAGAGGCAAAGCGCGAACGCCTTGCCTCTTTGCAATGTATGTATGAAATTTAGCAAATTCGGGCGGGTCTGTCAATCCTGCTTTGCAAAACCGATATTGAAGACTCAAGCCGCAAGCAGCAAGCCCGGTTTCGTCTGTCAGAATTTCTGCAGAATTCCCTGAAGCAGCCCATAGAGCTGTGCCGCCGATTCCTTGTCAAGATCAAGACAGCAGCTCATCCGCTCCGGGATGGTAACCGCCTGTTCCTTCAGCCTCTCGCCCTCCTCCGTCAGGGTGACGATGAGATTCCGCTCGTCCTCCTTTGAACGCTCGCGCACAAGAAGCCCCTTTTTCTCCATGGTTTTGAGCATGGGAGTCAGTGTGCCGGAATCAAGGTACAGCTTCTCGCCAAGCTGCTTTACGGACAGGCTCTTCTGCTCCCACAGCACCATCATGGCGATGTACTGGGTGTAGGTCAGGTCAATTTCGTCCAGGAAGGGCTTGTAC
>R03__coassemble_546_pt1 | contig 20972 bp, 16 predicted proteins | sample R03__metabat2_high_PE_063 | metagenome-assembled genome bin R03 | reverse complement strand
CCCCTATGTTACGAGCTACTACACCGAGCGCTGGGGCTTCTGCATGACAAAGAAAATGCGGGACAGTCTTCCCGAGGGAAAATATCACTGCGTCATCGACAGCGAACTTTTCGACGGAAGCCTTACCTACAGCGAGGTGATTTTCCCTGGCAAAACCGATAAGGAAATTTTCTTCTCCACTTACACCTGTCATCCTTCCATGGCAAACAACGAGCTTTCCGGTCCCTGTGTTGTCACGAAGGTTTGCGATTACATCAGAAATTTAAAGGACAGAAAATACACCTACCGCATAGTTTTCATCCCGGAAACCATAGGCTCCATAACCTATCTTTCCCGGAATCTTGAGGACATGCGTGGCAGGGTGGTTGCGGGCTTTAACGTCACCTGTGTAGGGGATGAGCGGGACTATTCAATGGTCGAAACCCGCTATGGTAACACCCTTACGGACAGGCTCCTTGGAAATCTTCTCTACTATCGCAAGAATGATTTTACAAGGGTTTCCTACCTTCGCAGGGGCTCCGACGAAAGGCAGTACTGCATGCCCGGAGTAGACCTTCCGGTTTGCGCCATAAACCGAAGCAAATTCCACGATTATCCCGAGTATCACACCTCCCATGACAATCTTTCAATCATCAGCGAGGCGGGAATGCAGGGCACTGTGGATGTGCTTACGGATGCCATCGATGTTCTTGAGGCAAATGCGGTTTACAGGATCACTTGCTTCTGCGAGCCTCAGCTGGGCAAGCGGGGCCTTCATCCCACCATAAGCAAGCGCGGACAGAAGGGCTTCAAGGAGGAGGCCGACATGATGAAGGACTTCCTCGCCTACGCAGACGGCACCAACGACCTTGTGTCCATTGCGGAGATTATAGGCGTATCAGCGGAGAGGCTTGTTCCCCTTGCAAAAAAGCTTCTTGAGGTGGAACTTATCAAAGAGGAAAAGTAATGGATTCATATCTTGAATTTATAAAATCAGCAGACATAAAAAAGGGTGATACGGTCTATCTTATCTCCGACATTACAAAGCTGGGAATCGAGGCCCTTTCGAGGGGCGAGAGGCTTGTGATGGACGAGGTCATCGACCTTCTCAAGGACATGATCGGGCCTGAGGGAAATCTTCTTTTCCCAACCTTCACCTGGGCCTTCTGTAGGGGCGAGGGCTTTGACATCAATGCCACGAAATCAAAGTGCGGCTCCCTTACGGAGACTGCAAGAAAGCGCCCTGACTTTAAGCGCACAAAGCATCCCATCTACTCCTTTGCAGTATGGGGTAAGGATGCGGATTATCTTTGTTCCCTCGAGAATGAAAATTCCTGGGGAGAGGGAACCATCTTCGAGTGGCTCGGACAGGTTGGCGGAAAGTGCGCAATGCTTGGACTCCCCACCCTTTACGGCTTCACGGGAACCCATCACATGGAGCAGACCGTGGGAGTGCCCTACCGTTTCCACAAAAATTTCACCGGCCCCTATACGGACGAGGCGGGTGTTACAACCGAGAAAACCTACAGCATGTATGTCCGTGACCTTGACATAAACGCCACCGCAATTAAGGAGCGCCCCATCGGAAAGATCCTTGAGCAGGTTGGGGCGGCAAAGGTCATCTATTACGGCAAGGTTCCCTTTTCAATCTTTAGGATAAAGGATGCCTACGAGATCGAGAGAATGGACCTTAGCTACAACAAAGCAGCAAACATGTACACCTTCCCCAACGGGGATCCCTATACCGAATAAACAATGCCGAAAAAACCCGGAAATAACGCAACTGAAAAGCGTGGCTATTTAATAGGGGCGCTCATTGTCATCCTGACTGCGGCGCTTCTTGGAGGGCTTGTATTTTATTACGGCAGCCACAGGTTTTTCGGAATCCCCTGCGCAAATGATTCGGCACTTGAGAAAAATCTTGCAGGTCTTTCGGAAGTTTCGGGCCTTGAAGGAAAGGTTCTTCTTGACGGGGGAAGCGTCCCCTACGACAGCGAGACGAATACCTTCTACATTCCTCAGAACATGGGAAGCTTCGGCTATGACGGAGTTCTCTCCGCAGAGGGCGGAGAAGTCCTGTGGAATCGAGGTATTTCAGAAAAATCAAAACAAAGTTTAATTTCAGACGGAGATGAGCTTCAGCTCTTTTACATAGGCGGCTCGGGCTATGAAAAATTCAATGTTATAATAACCGGCCTTCCCGTCCTTGCGGCAGAGCGTCCCTCCGGGGAAATGCAGCTTCTCTACGCGGACCGCAACGGCCTTCACCGCTGCAGCGCCGAGGAAACTCTTGAGGTTCGCGGCTCACGCTCGAAAATATACGAGAAAAAGTCCTACAACCTTAAGCTGACGGACGGCAAGCAGTCCTTTCTGGGACTTCGGAATGACGAGGACTGGATTTTAAACGCCCTCTATGATGATATGGGACTGGTGCACAATGCCCTTTCCTACAGAATCTGGAATGAGATGGCGGCGAACAATGACATCAAATCCGACAATACCGCGGAGCAGAAATTTGTGGAGGTCCTCTTTGACGGGGGCTACAGCGGAGTTTATGCCCTGACGGAAAGAGTGGATAAAAAACAGCTTTCCCTCAATAAGGGGGATGTGCTCTATAAGGTCCGGGACTGGGTTAAGGACTCAGGAAAGGACGCCATGAAGCTTGTCTATCCCGACGAGCCTGATGCAGACAGCGAGGCGGTGCGTGACTTTTTCATAAGCCGTTTCTGCAGCGATGAGGCGGTGACCTATGAGGATCAAAGGAGCCTTCTTGAATATGAGAACGCCCTTGACTATGCCCTTTTCTGCCAGCTTACCGTGGCGGGGGACAATCTTCTTAAAAACTCGTTCCTTGTGGCAACCTTAAGGGATGATGGCACAAGACCGATCGTGGAAATCCCCTGGGACTGCAACAACACCTGGGGCATCTGGGAGCTTGCATTCCAGAATCAGGATTTCATTACGGAGGAAGCCTGCTTTTCAACCGTGGGCGACAGGCTGATTGAAGGGGATGAAGCCGGAACCTATGCTGACCTTGCGGACAGGTGGTTTGAGCTTCGAAGGAGCGTTCTTTCGGAGGAGAACATAACCGGCATCCTTGATGAAAATTTCGCGGAGCTTCACAACTCCGGAGCCTATGAAAGAAATTACGAAAAATGGCCCTACTATCATCCCGGCGAGGGTGAGGAGGCCGAGGATATGACCACCATCGACCCTTCCCTTGTGACGGAGAAGGGCGTTAAGATTTCCGACATCTGGCAGGATGAATATATCTACGAGTACGTCCGGGGAAGACTTTCCTTCCTTGACGGCTGGTTTGAAGAAAAACAAAAGGAAAACCAATGACACAGACAAACGCAGATCAAAAGAACATAAGAAAAAATGTTATGGCCCTTCTGGGGGCTCTTTTGGTGTGCCTTGCTTTGATGGCGAAGCTTACGGTCTGCACGGAGAAGGAACTTTCCGCCCTCGACATTTCCTTTTTCGCAAAGCTTGCGGTGTATTTTAAGGAGACGAACATTGCCGACATTTTCATCTTTGCGGGAAGCCTTGTCTGGCTTAAAAAACTGTGTGAGAAGGGCTTTGACCTTTGGGCGGCAGTGACCTCCCTGGTGTTTTCGTTTCTTTATGTGGTCTGCTCAAGCTACAAGGCCTATGAGAGCATGAGACTTTTTACCGCAGGCTCCTTTTATCTTATGATGGGCCTCGTTGTCATCTTAGGTTACGCCGTGCTTTTTTATATGTTGCTTGCGCCCCTTTTTGAGGCTGTCACAGGCGGCGCCTTTATGGAAAAAACAGGCGGCGAAATGCTGCCGGAACTTTCCTCAAAAAAGGTCTTCGGAATTTCCTTCCTTGTGATCTTTTTTGTATGGTTTGTCTTTTCACTTATGAACTTTCCCGGAACCATCAGTCCGGATGCCCAGCAGCAGGTTGACCAGGTCCTTGGGAACCTTGAATGGAGCGCCCATCATCCGCCCCTTTCTTCCATCATCATGGGCGGACTTTTTAACTTCGGAATTAAGATCGGACATATCAATTTCGGCTTCTATCTTTATATTCTTCTGCACATCCTTGTGGGAGCCGGAGTTTTCTCCTACACTGTCAAAAAAATCTACGAGCTTCCCATAAGCAGATGGTTCGCTCTTTCGGCCCTTGTCTTTTTTGCATTAAATCCCCTGTGGCTTACCTTCGCCCAGTGGTTCGAGAAGGACCTTCTCTATACGGAGATTGTGACTCTGGCATTCGTTTACATTGCGGACATTTACATGAAAAAAAACTGCAGCACTGGGGATGCGGTAAGGCTTACCCTTGCCTGCCTTTTCGCCTGCCTTCTTCGAAAGAACGGAATCTATGCACTTCTGCCTGCGGTTATTGTGCTTATTATTGTTATGCCAAAGGGCGGCAGAAAGAAAATTGCAGTATCCCTTGTCATCTGGTTTGCGCTCTGCGAGCTTGTGACCTCGGCCCTTTATCCGGCCCTCGGAATTAAGTCCGGTTCAACCCGTGAGGCCTTAAGCATTCCCTTCCAGCAGACTGCCTGCTACGTCAGGGACCACGGGGATGAGGTGACGGAGGAGGAGCGCGGGGCAATCGACGCTGTCCTTAACTACGACGGACTTGCGGAAAATTATCTGCCCACAAAATCAGACCCCGTGAAGGACGAGTACAAGGAGGATTCCTCAAAGCTTCCCGCATATTTTAAGGTCTGGGGCGCCATGCTTCTCAAGCATCCCGAAACCTATGTCAATGCCTACATGAACCAGGATTTCTGTTATCTAGCGCCCATGTACTCGGAGCTTCAGAAGGTTGCCACGGAGTACGGCAAGTGGGAAAACAAGCGCGGCCTTGTGCATACCTCATCTAAAACGTCACAGCTCTTCGCCGGCCTTAAGGCATCCTGCGAGCAGCTGCCTCTCATAAAATATCTTGCGGACCCCGGGGTTTACACCTGGCTTATGATTCTTTGCATCGCGCTTCTTATTAAGTGCAGATGCTTCGGCGGACTTGTGGCGATGCTGCCCGGATTTATGAACTTTCTTGTATGCATGGCGGGGCCCCTCAACGGCTCCTCAAGATATGCCCTTCCCCTCATTGCGGCAATGCCCCTTATGGTAGCGGTGACGGTGGCTTTATGCGGAAACAGAAACAGGAAAACGGAACAGAACAATGTTTAACAGAAACGAAGAAATCAAACAGAACCTGATAAAGGCCGTGAAAATAATCGCATGTATTTTTACGGTGCTTATGATGCTTTATATTTTTGCCTCAGGCGGACTTGAGGAGTACCTTACCAACATTTCCTATGATGTGGAAGGAGAGGTCTTCGAGGGATATGTGCGTGGCGTTGCAAAGGGAAATTTCCTTACTTATCTTGTCACCCCTGAGGGGGAGAAGGTGAGCCTTGACTTATCAGGCCTTGTAAGAGGTAAGGATTTTGAGGTGCCTGTGGACCTTCCGGACGGAAAGGTGACTCTTCACTTTGTCTATACCTTTATTTCCCAGTCCTCACTTCTCTATCTTGTGTTCGGGCTTGCCTTTGCGGCGGTCTGCACCTGGATGCTCTGCTATACCATACTTCGCATTGAGGACGGAATCGGCTACCTAAGGCGCGGCGGCGCGGTAAGATGGCCCGGAGCTGTAAGCATGAGCGCAATGACCCTTCTTGCCTACAACCCCTTTGCGGAGCAGAACCGCACCGTGACCTCCTTCGCCCGTTACATCGGCTGCGGACTTGCCAACGACTATGACGTCACAAAGGTCATCCGAAACTTCATGGCCTGGGTGATCGGCTTCGTTGTGCTGTCCTTCCTTTATCTTCTTTTCTTCCGCCTTATGGGGGAGAGAAACAAGGACACTGAGGAGGGCAAGGCCTGGGAATTCACCCACAAATTTTTCGTTCTGGGCGGAGTTCTCATGGTGCTCACCTGTGTCACCTTTTTCGATGAACAGTCCGAGGCGAATCTTTACGTCTCCTACGGAGAGTGCGCGGCAAAACTCATCCTCCTCGCATTCTTCGGTTACATGGTCTTAAAAATTTTCACGAAGATAAACTTCGAGAGATTCCTTGCAATCCTTCTCTGCGCAGCACCGGCGGCAGTTCCCATCGCAATTCTGCTTCCCGACAAATGGCAGGGGGGAATGAAGCTTGTGGGAGTGCAGTTTGTGCTTCTTCTTATCATCCTTCTTCTGCTTCGGGTCTGCCCAATCAAAAAGCAGGACGGATATTCCCCCGTGCACACCTGGCCGGTCATCATCGTATCTCTGGTTCCCCTTACAACCTGCTGGTATATCGAGGGGATTGCCATTGCAAACCAGCACAATATCTTCATTGCAGCGGTGAAGGCGGGCTACGGAATCGGCATGCTTTTAATGCTTCTTGTTGCGGCCCTTCCTCCCATATTCCTGAAGAAATTCAGATTCAGCTACGCAGGCTGGAAAAATATCTGCTACCCCATTCTTGTGGGGGGAGTTACGGCACTTTCCGTTCAGCCTGCCCTGACAGCGGTTTATGATGCGGACCTTTACGAGACCGCAAATTACTCGGTCCTTATAAGTGACTTTTTAAATCACGGAACCATTCCCATTGTGGAACATTACGGCGGCCATATGATGACCGGCGTCTGGGAGGGCATTCTTTACGGCATCTTAAACGGCGATGTTTTAGGCGGCGCCATGAGCCCCTACACGAATGCGGTTTCCATCATTACAACCCTTTGTTTTTACTACCTTGTGAAGCACGTTTGGGACGAGGATATGGCCTGCCTTACGGCGCTCCTTTTCCCCTTCGCGGGCTACTGGGACTACTACGGCCAGGGCATGCTCGTGGGCCTTGCAATCCTTGCCTTCGTAAAGAAAAACACTTACGTCAGGGCGGGACTTATTTGGGTGGCCTTCGCCTGGATAACCCTTTACAGGCTCGACATGGGCAGTGCCTTCGGCGCGGCGGCAGTGCTGTGCCTTGTGGCTTACTGTTTCATAAAAAAGGACAGGGATATCATAAAGATGCTGCTCACCTCACTTGCAGCCGTGGGCGCCTTCTTCCTTTTCGCCTGGATAATAATCTGCGTCCTAAAGGGGGTTTCACCCATCGACAGAATGATGGAATTCATCAAGGTTTCAGCCTCGAATGTGACCTGGGCAAGGGATGCCATCGGTGACGCCGGAAAGGCTGACTTCTCCTGGGGATACATTTTCCTTCCCGTGGGAGTTACCATCGCTCTTGGCTACACACTGATTTCACGACGCTTCCGTGAGGACGCCGGCATCGAGAGATATCTTCTGCTTCTTCTCTTCGGCGGCGCCTATGTTGCAAACATTCAGCGAAGCCTTGTAAGACACACCCTTGATGTTGAAAATTATGATGTTGTGCTCTGGAGTTCACTGGTATTTCTGGCGCTCTTTATTTCCGCAAAGAAGTCCCGAAGCCTTTTCATTCCGTCCCTTGCGGCAATGATGCTTGTGGCAAGTCTTTTGGGAACTCAGGACGCCTACTCCGAAAAATCGGTTATCGCCCGGGCCGCAACGGAACTTGACGCGCACCTTGACGAGTGGTCCGTGGACAGGATTGCCCGGGAGGATGCGGAAAATGAGGAGCAGACCTTAACCCCCTGGAGGCTTCGTGCCATAAGGGGAGAGAAGGTTGAACGCGTGGTTCTCTCCGTCGAGAGCAAATCGAAAATCAGCACCTTCGTGACAGCAATCGAGACGCTGCTTGACGAGGACGAGACCTATGTGGATGTTGAAAATCACACCTTCCTTTACACCGCAACAGGCCGGGAGGATCCGGTGTATGTTTCCCAGTCACCCATGCAGCTTTCCGGGGAATTCACCCAGGAAATGTTCATAAAGGAGATAAAGGCACACAACTGCCCCATTGCGGTGCTCCCCGCAACCGGGGAATCAAGCTTTGCCTCCGTAAGGCTTGACGGTCTTGAAAACGCCTACAGATACTATTACATCTACGAATACATTTACGACAATTATCTGCCGCTGTGCACAGTGGGCGAGTACGCAATCTGGGTTAAGGACGACTGCTACCGCGAAAAGTACGCAAGGCTTACGAACATCAGTGAGACCGAGCAGATTGAAAACATTGTTGCCGGTTATTCCTTCTCAGGCTGCACCATGGAAAAGACGGATGCGGGACTTGAGATAAATTCCACCGGCGATGATCCCTTTATCGCAGGGCTTGAAAATGACATCGACCTGTCTTCCTACATCGGCGGTCAGGTGCGGATTGTCTGCGATTACAAATGCGCCGTGCGCGGCAATGTGGAAATGTTCTACACCACGGAAAAGGACGAGGGCTTCTCGGCGGAGAAGGTTGTGGGCTGCGCAGTAAACGGCAACGGAACCGCGGAATTCATCTTCCCCGTAACCTCTGAAACAAGGCTCCGGCTTGACGTTCCCGCGAAATGTAAATTTACGGTAACTTCACTGAGAACCTCCTCTGCAATGCAGAACATTGACTACGGCTATGACAGGCTGGGGAAGAACGTGAACGACGATAACCTTCTCAAGGATGCATCAGCCCACATTTACAACCTCAAGGATCTTCCCTACATCTGGGCGAACCTTGACGACAGGGATGCGGCATCCGGTGAGGTGATCTGTGAGCTCACCGAGAAGGACGGAATCTTCAGCGTGCCGGACATCGGCAGGATTGACAGAAACACAGCGGCCTACCTGCTTCTTGACATTACCTATGCCGGCACTGACACGGACAATGGCAGGGCGGACGATGAGAGCACGGAAATCACCGTGCGTATGGGCCGGAATCTTTTCTCCGGCTTTACGGAGAACGCAAGATACGTCATGCAGGCGGATGAGGGCACCTATAAGTATCTGATCCGCATCAGCAGCGACTACTTCTGGAAAACCGGTGGCCTGCAGGATCTTCGCATTGACAGTAACGAGACTGTGAAGGTGAACTCGGCGAAGATTATTGCGGGGGACTAAAGTGGCATCACAACAAACAAAAGGAAGATAATTATGAAGAGATTAAAAAAATTTTGTCTGCGACGCTTGTAATAGTGCTTTTGGCTGCAAGTGTTTTTATGTACCCGTCGACTGTAGCACATGCTGAAGATGCTACCTATAATGCAACATTGGAGTTTGAGGGTACGGCAACATCCGCCTGCATACATGATGTTGTTCTTGACGGAGACACGGAATTTGTTTTGACAGAGGGCCAAAGTTCACAGATAGTTGTATGGTTAAACAAAAATAACCCCAGTGGCACCGCTGCGTACGTTTATCTGAAGATTATGTATGACGATACGGAGATGTGTACTGAAAAGAGTTTGATAAAAACAAGCTTAACATTTACAAAAACTTATTCGGATATTAAATCAACGATAGAAGCCAAAGATATGACTACGCCGACAAGAATTGGTGCTTCATATTCTTATGAAATAGTAAATAATTTCAATATGTATATTATTTTAACCTTATCCGATAAAGATCCAAAGCCCTCAGAGATTACTATCCCCGAGACCTTCTACACAAAGCTTACCACCGACACTGACTTTGACCTTGGTGTAACCCATACGGGGGATGGCACCCTCACCTATGAAAGCAGCAATCCTTCCGTCGCAACCTTAAGGCATCCACTGAAAAGAAACCCGGCAAATACACGATTACTTTGACAGTGAGTGCACGATTCCCATGGATTCAAAGCACAAGCTCAAAATCGCCGATGACGCGGACTACGGCACCGTATATGTGAAGGTTACCGCAAAGAGCGCAAATGTGACCGGAAGCAATGTGACCTCCTACAGGGTTTACAGAAAGCCCGCGAAGGACTCATCAGTTATCGACATCACATACGCCGGCAATGTGCAGAAGGGCACGGCAACCATCATCGTAACCGGCGACGGAATCGATGGGGTCGGAAGCAAGACGGCGACGTTTAAGATTAAATAAGATGCATTGATATGGGAATGTAAAATGTAAAATGAACCCCTCCTGCCGGTGCAGGAGGGGTTTTGTATGCCGACACACCGAAAAATGAAAAAGTATGAAATACCTGCACCAAATTGCAATTTATCGATTGAAATATCTGCACTTGAATGATATTTTTAATTTAGGAAAGAGGTGAACGAGTGATAACTTTTGAATGGGATGAAGCCAAAAATCTACAAAATATTTCCAAACATGGAATATCCTTTGAAGTGGCGAAACATATTTTCGAAGATGAAAACAGAATTGAAATTTATGATATGCAGCACAGCATAGATGAAGATAGATACAATACAATAGGCATTGTAGGAGATGTTATTTTTGTAGTTTATACTGAACGTAAGAAAAATATCAGATTGATATCAGCCAGAATGGCAACTGAAAGAGAAAGGAGGATTTATTATGATAGTCAAATCAACTTTGAATGATGGAGAAAAAATCACAGAAGATCAGTTGAAGGAGATAGAAGCGGCAAAGAAAATGCCGATTGTCTATGATGAGGATTCTCCGGAATTGACTGAAGAAATGGAAAAGGCATTTTTGGTTGCTGCCAGAAGCAGAAACAGATATAAAACCTTGATTAAAGCATAAGAAACGCAAAGGCTTAAACTGCGAAAGGGAAAATTTGGTAGTAAACTGGACGCACCTGTCACGAATCTGACAGGTGCTTTTTTGTGCGAAAAATTTTATGAAAATCGCGATGCAAAGAAGGGCCTTGCCTACACAGGTGACGCCCTTGAATCTGCCGTTACCCTTATGAACGGTAAGACCGTGGTTGATGCCTCTGCCTACGACATCACATACGCCGGTAATGTGCAGAAGGGGGCTTCATTATTTGTCGCATAAAAGGATCCTTCCCGAAAATGTGAAAAAATGGAATAAAACGTTCCGAAAAATGTTGACACACAAGAATTATGCCACTAATATTGAGGTGGAGGTTAATGTAAATGGAAAGGGAAATATATACACAGCTGAATCAGTGGAAAGAATCAGAAAACAGAAAACCATTGATACTTTTCGGGGCAAGACAGGTTGGAAAATCTTACAGTGTCACAAATTTTGGAGAGAGAGAATTTGAGGATACTGTTATTATCAATTGCGAAAAGGAAAGCAGAATAAAAAGTATTTTTGATAAGGATTTTAGAGTAGATCGTATTGTTTCTGATATAGAAATTCTGACAGGCAAGAAGATTGTGCCGGGAAAGACCCTTCTCTTTCTTGATGAGATACAGGAAGCGCCTAAGGCAATTACGGCACTGAAATACTTTTCTGAAGATATGGCGGAATTGCATGTCATAGCGGCCGGTTCACTCCTCGGACTTGCCATACATGAAGGAGTGTCATATCCGGTTGGAAAGGTAGATGAAATGAATCTTTACCCTTTGTCTTTTCCTGAATTTGTATGGGCACGGCTTGGGGAAAAAGCATATGACAAGCTTTTGAATGCTGATTTGGATGAGATAGACTCTCTGGGGCCATTATTTATCGACACGCTTCGTGAATATTATTTTACCGGGGGGATGCCGGAGGTGGTAAATGCGTTTTTGGAGGGAAGGGCCGTAAATGATTTAAGAAATATTCAGAAGCAGATCCTTCAGGACTATTCCATGGACATTTCAAAGCACGCAAAACCGGAGATTTTGGGACGAATTCATCAGGTCTGGAATTCCATTCCGCAGCAGCTTGCAAAGAGCAACAAGAAATTTGTATATGGAGATATTCAAAAGGGCGCAAGGGCAAAAGATTTTGAGCTTGCAATCGAATGGCTCATGGATGCGGGGGTTGTTCATAAAGTCTCCAGGGTAAGAAAGGCGGGAATTCCATTAAAATTTTATGAAGATTTCTCCGGATTTAAGCTTTTTCTTTTAGATCATGGACTCATGGGAGCAATGGTTGATGCTCCGCCTTCTGAAATACTGCTGTCGGAAAATGTATTTGAAGAATATAAAGGTACATTTACGGAGCAATATGTAATGGAACAGCTGAAATGCTATGCAGGAACGGGGATATATTATTATGATAGTGATACCACGAAGCTTGAACTTGATTTTTTAATTCAGTCGGAGAATAAGCTGGTTCCAATTGAAGTTAAGGCAGAAGAGAATCTTCGTTCAAAATCTTTATCGCAGTTTCATCTGGATCATCCTGATGCAAAACCAGTTCGCATTTCAATGTCAGGATATCGCAGACAGGATTGGCTGACGAATATCCCCTTGTACGCTGTCAACCGTATAAATTCCATCATCGTAACCGGCGACGGAATCGACGGGGTCGGAAACAGGACGGCGACGTTTAAGATTAAATAAGATGCATTGATATGGGAATGTAAAATGAACCCCTCCTGCCGGTGCAGGAGGGGTTTTAGCTGTCCACAAAATGAGGACAACTGCAAAAGGTTTGATGTAAAAGTGCAACAAGAAGCTTATAACTCGTGCGGAAAAGTGAAACTCGTTCCGAAAAATGCATCTAATTCTTGAAAAGTCGTTTGGAAAAGTGCAAAATCAGTTTGTCTATCAAATGGAGGTACGGCGTATGTTCAAAAGAAAAATCACGGATGAGATGATTGCATGGAGAAAGAGTACCGTGATGATTTCGGTAAGCATTTGGATGAAAATGAAAATGAGGAAATCGATCTGACATTGCTGGCCCGAATCAATCGCGTTTTCGATTCCATTCCTGCACAGCTCGCAAAGAAAAACAAAAAGTTTGTTTATTCCCTGCTGGAAAGAAAAGGCCGTTCCGAAAATTACCAGGCAGCTATTCAGTGGCTGCAGGATGCAGGAGTCATCAGCCTTTGCTACAATCTGTCTAATATCAGTCTGCCACTTGAAGGGAACAAGATTGATAATATTTTTAAAATCTATATGCAGGATACAGGGCTCTTCGTTGCCATGCTGGAAGCCGGCACTGCAGGGAAGATTTTGTCCGGCGAGTTGGGAATGTACAAGGGCGCTGTCTATGAAAACATGATTGCTGACTGCTTTGCCAAGCATGGAAGAAATCTGTACTATTACCACAAGGAAAGTGGCCTGGAGATTGATTTTATTACAGTATATGAAGATGATGCGGTGCTCGTTGAGGTAAAGGCAACAAACGGGAATACTAAATCTGCTTCTACCATATTAAAAAACAGATCTCAGTATGGTGTGAAATTGTGTATCAAATGTGGGGAATGCAACATTGGCTTTGATGGAAGTAAACTTACTATTCCGGCATATATGGCATTTTGGCTGTTCTGAAAAACAGAAAACCATGAAAACGGAAATTGACAATAGGCTGGCTCCAGAGTATATTATATGTAGTGGGTGTATCTCAGCCCTACCGAAAGGACGCATAAGCGTAAGTGAGAACTTATTAGCGAGCTTCTCCTGGCTCTAATCAAGAACTTAACAGTGAGCGTTTCGCTGCTCTCAAATGCGAGCGTAACAGCAGGGGCGGACTTCGGTCTAGCCCCTCGCTTTATATAGTGCTGATTATAGGAAGCGCTGTAATGATTTTAAACGATTAGAGGAAGCATGCAGTCAATATAAGAGGAACCAAACCACGAAATAAACAATTTGATAGTAAATTGGGAGCACCTGTCACGAATCGATATGTCACACAACAAATTTTCGCAAATATGTATATATGTTTCTTTTGTTTTTGTTATCGGAATAATGGTAGGCGTCTCGGAATTATTGGGGGAGAAGGAAATCATATTCCCTGAAATTGCCGCAATATCAATTGGTGGATTGCTTGCCCCGGAATTGTCGTGGAAGGTCACTTACCTTAGGATGATAATTTTCGTTACACTCTGTGCTGTGCTTGGGGTTGCCATGGTGCTGCTTTGCAGCCTGCCCCTGTTTGTTGAAATTGTTCTGGCATATATAGTCGGACAGCTGCTGTTTTTGTACTCGGGAACGTCCTTCGCTCCAATGATTTCGGCGATTGTACTGCCGGTATTAATGCAGACAAAAAGCGTTATATACATCCTGTCGGCTTTTGCGCTGACTACGGTCATTGTACTGATACGTATTCTTTTGGAAAAACGGGGAATTCTCCCGAACAATAAAGGCGAGATGACGAAGCGGCCGCAAAAGCCGGATTTTATAAGGCTTATCGGAAGAACTTTTGTGTGCCTTGCGCTCGCATATATCTGCATTTCCCATGACATTAGATTTTGCGTGGCACCGCCGCTTCTCGTGGCGTTTACAGAACTTTCTACCCCCGGATGTAAAGCCTCAAAATGCAAGGCAAAGGTTGTGGCTCTTGTGACATTATGTGCATTTTCAGGGGCCTTTTTACGATTTTTTCTGTCTGAAAAGTTGCCCCTTCCGCTGACGCTGACGGCAGTTATTGTGGCAATCACAATAATTGTTTTGGTAAAAGCGTTTAAACTGTATTTCCCGCCGGCCGGAGCAATGGCCGTGCTTGCAATGATGATTCCGGCATCGGAACTTCTTCTCTATCCCCTTCAGGTGGCCGGAGCAATAACAACCCTTGTTTTAATTGCAACTTTCCTGTCAAATGAGTTATAATAAGACCAAGTATGTAAAAGTGCGCCTTAGGGCTGAAAGGAAAGTTATGAGAGTATACGAAGATCTTGTTGAAGGTAAGACAAAACTCTCACTGGTTGGTCTTGGCTATGTAGGCATGCCCATCGCAGTTGCATTCGCCAAGAAAATCAGCGTAGTCGGCTTTGACAATAACGTTGCTAAAATTGAAAAATACAGAAGAGGCGAGGATCCTACCAACGAGGTGGGTGACGACGCCATTAAGGAAACCTCGGTTGAGTTCACTGCGGATCCTTCAAAACTCAAGGAGGCTCGCTTCCACATCGTGGCAGTGCCCACTCCCGTCAACAAGGACCACACTCCGGATCTTACTCCTGTGGAGGGAGCAAGTCGCATCCTTGGACAGAACCTTCTTCCTGGTTCCATCGTAGTCTTTGAATCGACCGTTTATCCCGGCGTCACCGAGGAAATCTGTGTTCCCATTCTCGAGGCCGAGTCCGGCCTTAAGTGCGGCGAGGATTTCTGGATAGGTTATTCCCCCGAGAGAATCAACCCCGGCGACAAGGTGCACACCCTTTCCACCATCACCAAAATTGTTTCCGGCATGGACGAGGAAACCCTCGACCAGGTTGCAAAGGTTTATGAGCTTGTTGTTGAGGCAGGCGTTTTCCGCGCAGAATCCATCAAGGTTGCCGAGGCCGCAAAGGTCATCGAGAACAGCCAGCGCGACGTCAACATCGCCTTCATGAACGAGCTTTCCATCATCTTCAACAAGATGGGCATCGACACCAAATCCGTTCTTGCGGCAGCAGGCAGCAAGTGGAATTTCCTTAAGTTCGAGCCCGGTCTTGTGGGCGGCCACTGCATCGGCGTTGACCCCTACTACCTTACCTACCGCGCCGAGGAGTACGGCTGGCACTCACAGATCATTGCCGCAGGTCGTCGCATCAACGATGACATGGGCGCATATGTTGCCCAGCAGCTCATCAAGAACCTTACCCGCGCAAGGGTTCAGGTTCGTGGCGCAAGGGTTGCAATCCTCGGCTTCACCTTCAAGGAAAACTGCCCGGACACCCGCAACACCAAGGTGATCGACATCTACAATGAGCTTCGGGATTACCACATTCATCCCATTGTGATCGATCCCGTTGCGGACGCTGATGAGGCAAAGCGCCTTTACGGCATTGACTTTGTCGGCCTTGATGAGGCAAAGAACCTTGACGCACTCATCATTGCCGTTGCCCACAATGAGTTCAAAACTCTCAACCGTCAGCGCATTACCGCAATGTTCAACCCCGCAAACAGCCGCAAGGTCCTCACCGACATCAAGGGCGTTCTCGAGCGGGAGGAATATCTGACACAGGATTACATTTACTGGAGGCTGTAAAATGAGCAAGCTTAAAATAGCAGTTGCGGGAACCGGTTATGTGGGACTTTCAATCGCGACCCTCCTCGCTCAGCACAACGAGGTGTGGGCGGTCGACATCATCCCCGAGAAGATTGAGCTTCTCAAAAACAAAAAATCCCCCATTGTGGACGCTGAGATCGAGGAATATCTTGCAACAAAGGATCTTGATTTCCATCCCACTCTGGATGCGAAGGAAGCATATGAGGGCGCTGATTTCGTTGTCATCGCGGCTCCCACGAACTACGATTCCCAGAAAAATTATTTTGACACCTCAGCTCTTGAGACTGTCATCAAAACCGTAATGGAATACAATTCCGACGCCATTATGGTCATTAAATCCACCATTCCCGTTGGCTACACCGAGAACATCCGCAAAAAGATGAACAACGAGAACATCATCTTCTCACCGGAGTTTTTGCGTGAGTCAAAGGCGCTTTACGACAACCTTTATCCCTCCCGCATTATCGTGGGAACCGATGAGAAAAATCCGAAGCTCCTTGAGGCCGCAAAGAAATTCGCATCTCTCCTTGCCGAGGGCGCCATCAAGGAAAACATCGATATTCTCATCATGGGCTTCACCGAGGCAGAGGCTGTAAAGCTTTTCGCAAACACCTATCTTGCCCTCAGGGTTGCCTACTTTAACGAGCTTGACACCTATGCCGAGGTCAAGGGCCTTAACACCAAGCAGATCATCGACGGTATCGGCCTTGACCCCCGTATCGGAACCCATTACAACAATCCTTCCTTCGGCTACGGCGGCTACTGCCTCCCCAAGGACACCAAGCAGCTTCGGGCAAATTACGAGGACGTTCCCTCCGAAATCATCGGCGCGATTGTTGAGGCAAACCGCACCCGCAAGGATTTCATCGCGGACAGGGTTCTTGCAAAGGCGGGCTACTACGAGGCTTCCGGCAATTACGATCCCAGCAAGGAACGTCAGGTTGTTGTGGGCGTTTACAGACTGACCATGAAGACCGGCTCCGACAATTTCCGCCAGTCTTCAATCCAGGGCGTAATGAAGCGAATCAAGGCAAAGGGCGCCACCGTTATTATCTACGAGCCCACCCTTCCCGCCGGCACCACCTTCTTCGGAAGTGAGGTTGTAGGCGACCTTGAGGAATTCAAGAAGCGTTCCGATTCCATCATCGCAAACCGCTACGATTCATGCCTTGACGATGTTGAGGACAAGGTTTACACCCGCGACATTTTCAGAAGAGACTAATCCTGAATTTGAAAACCGGCAGATCAGCCAACGGCTGAAGAACAGGAGCTAATATGAGGCTTTCGGTTATAGTATCAGTTTATAATGACAACCATGACAATTTCCTTCAGCAGTGCATGGACAGCATCCTTGACCAGGATCTTTCCGAGGATGACTATGAGGTAATCGCCGTCGACGACCTTTCCACCGACGACTCCCTTGAGGTTCTTCGTGAATATGAAAAGAAGGACAAGCGTGTCAAGGTCATTGCCCGGGAGGAAAACGGCGGACCGGGAGCCGGCAAGAACACCGGCATCAGGGCTGCACAGGGCACCTATGTTGCTTACATCGATCATGACGACTTCATCGCCAAGGACGCCTACAAGAGACTTCTCGAACTTGCAGAGAAAGAGGATGCGGACCTTTGCGGCGGCGGCTGGCAGGTCATGAACAACGTGACCAAGGTCATCAAGCCCATGGAAAATAAGGTCTTCAACAAGACCGGCGAAATCACCGATGAGATGCGTGAGATGATTTATGTCAGGGGCGAGCGCTTCTGGAACAAGATCATCAGAAAGAGCATCATCACCGACAGCGATATTTACTTAAGCGAGGGAACCTACATCGACGACACCCCCACCACTCCCGTATGGATGTGCCTGTGCGAAAAGTATGCCCATCTCGACGAAATCGTCTACACCACCAGAGTGCACACGGATTCATCATCCCGTTCCGGCCTGACCTACGAGAAGGCTCATCAGCACATGATCACCCAGCACCGCATGGTTGAGAACGCAAAGAAGGCCGGTATCTACGACAAATTCAAGACCGCGATCCAGTTCAGATATTTTTACCGCGGCTACATCCAGAGCTCATATCTTTGCAGAAAGACCATGAAGCCCATGGAGGTTATGAAATACTATGTTGCCTTAAGACATGATCTTCTTGTTCATGTACCCGGCTTCCGCGCAAACAAATACATCCGTCAGCGCTGCACAAAAAAGCAGCTCATAAACGCCCGTGCCTTCATGGACACCCCCATGCTTTATGACCTGATGATGAAATTGCTTGATGACTAATGAGTACATTTTTTTCGGCTTTAATTTTCATACTGCTTATTATTGTGACAGTCCTCTGCGGATTCCTCGGGGAATCCCTGGGGCTGTCCGTTTTGCGTCGTGAGGAATATTCCTCCTCATCGATTTTTATTACCGGCTTTATTCTGATTGCCGGCCTTTCGGAGTTTCTGCTCATCCCAGGCGTACTTTACAATGCTTCAGTGACAGCCATGACCATCTGCTGGTGGGCTGTGTTTTTGATTCTTTCACTTCTTGGAATAATCAGATTCAGGAAGGATTTTAAGCCCTTCTTCAATGGACTTTTCGCCCGCATGAAAACCTTCGCAAAAAGCGGCTTTGGCGGTGTTTACGGAATCTGCGCCTATGGCCTTATTGCAGTTCAGCTTCTTGGCAGCATTCTTCTTGTGCATTACGATGACGATGATTCCTTCTATGTGGCGTCTGTTGTTTCAAATATCAAAGATGACCATTTCATGCGCATCTACACCCAGACCGGCGAGTCCGTGGACCTTACCTGCTGGACAAGCTATCTTGTGAACGGCTGGTACGATTTTCTTACGGTCGTTTCAAAAAGCACCGGAATTCCCGGGGCGGTCCTTATGAAGACAATCGTCCCGGTTCTCATGATTGCCCTTACTTACGCTCTTTATGGCTGCTTTGCAAGGCTCATTATCAAAGAGCGTGCCCAAAGATATTTATTTCTTATTTTCTGCAGCCTGATCAATGTTTTCGCAAACGTTTCGACCCACACCGCTTCTACAATCCTTCTCATGAGAATGCACCAGGGCAAAGCGATTTTTGCGAACATTATCGTGCCCCTTGTTTTCTGCATTTTCCTTAGACTCTGGAATGAACAAAAGAGCGCGGGACTCTACGCATTTTTGTTTTTAATAAACACCGCGGCCTGCTTCTTTTCGACATCGGGCCTCGTTTTCGGCGCGATGCTCACGGGCATAATCGCAGTCTTTTTTGCCATCTCAAAAAAGAACCTTAAATCTGTTTTGTGCGCCGCCGTTTCGGTTGTTCCGAACCTGCTGTTCGGCGTGATTTACCTTGCGGAAAGGATGTGGATGCTGTGGAAATGATAAGAGAATTCATGGCATTGTTTGATAAAATTCTTGCCATTTTTAAATCTGTGACCGGCACCTATGCTCTTTACGGGCTTTTCTTTGCCGCGATTATCTATATTTTCGTCACCTCCGTAAAAAGAGAAAAAATGCTTATCGCCCTGCCCTGCATGGCGGTGCTTCTGCTGTTTTTCTTCCCACCGGTATTTAAGATTTTCGGAGTCAGATTCCTCGGGGATCAGGCCTACTGCAGAATGCTCTGGTGTGTGCCCCAGGTGCTGCTTCTGGCTTATGCTTTCTCCGACATCTGTTTTAAATATTCGAAGAAATTTGCGGGACAGGCAGCAGTTGCCGTAATCTGCACCGTGGCTGTCATGATGAGCGGCCACATGATATACAGCCATGAAAACTTTACAAGCCGCGACAATGCAACCGGCTTTTCCGATGAGCTTGTGACTCTGGTAAATTATATTGAACCTGCCGACAAGGAAGGGAAGAAAACCTGGGTTACGGCGGAGCCGGAAATCGTAAGTCAGCTTCGCCAGATATCACCGGACTTTTACGTCACCTTTGACAGGCTCGGAAAGAAGGCAAGCGGCGCTGACACGGAGGGCTACATGGCCTTCACACAGGAGGATGCAAATCCTGAGGGAGTTTTCGCCTTTGCAAAGACCTACCACAGCTATCTGATTCTCAATAAATCTCACGACGATGACTTTTACGAGAGCGTTGGCTGCGAGAAGATTACCGAGACTGAAAATTACGTTATGTACCTTCTTGACGGAGCTAAAAAGCTTGCCACAAAGAAGTAAAGGAGAAAGCATGAATTCATATAAAATACTTGTTGTAATTCCCGCCCGGGGCGGTTCGAAGGGAATCCCGAGAAAGAACGTAAGGCTCATGGCCGGAAAGCCCCTTATTTCCTACGCCATCACCTGCGCGAAAAACAGTAAGTACGACATGACTGTTGCGGTTTCCTCTGATGATGAGGAAATTCTTTCCGTCGGAGAAAAGTACGGCGCGGTTCGCATCCTGCGCCCTGCATATCTTGGTGAGGACCACGTTACCATCGATCCTGTCATCTATCATGCAACAGGCTTCATGGAGGAGCGCGAGGGCCTTAAGTATGACATTGTCATCACCATGCAGCCCACCTCACCCATGCTTTCCGTTGAAACCCTCGACGGGGCAATTTCCGAGTTTATCGAGAGGGGCTACGACACCCTTCTTTCCGCAGTAAACGATCCCCACCTTTCCTGGAGACGGGAGAACGGCAAATGCGTTCCAAACTACAAGGAGCGTCTTAACCGCCAGTATCTTCCCGAGGAGATGCGCGAGACCGGCGCCTTTGTTATCACAAGGCGCCAGTTCGTAAAGGAGAACAGCCGCTTCGGAAATGAGGTTTCGGTTTACCCTGTGCCGGAAAACGAGTCCGGCGACATCGACACCATCGAGGACTGGTGGATTGCCCAGATGCAGCTTGAGAGAAAGACAATTCTTGTGCGCCTTGATGGCTATCCGAAGATTGGTCTTGGCCATATCTACAGAGGAATTCTTCTCGCTCACAGCCTGATTGAACATAAGATTATTTTCGTTATCAGCGAGAAATCGAAGCTGGGCATGGAAAAGCTTGATAGCAGCCATTATAAGTACCGCATGATTAAATCAAATGACGAGGTTGCGGATATTGTCCGGGAGGAGAAGGTGGACATTGTCATCAATGACATTCTTGATACGGACGAGGAATATATTAAATCCCTTAGGGAGACCGGCGTCCGCGTGGTC
>R03__coassemble_544_pt1 | contig 20996 bp, 15 predicted proteins | sample R03__metabat2_high_PE_063 | metagenome-assembled genome bin R03 | reverse complement strand
GAATTTACAAGCTGTGCCGCCTTTTCAAAAACAAACAGGCACTCTGCATTGGGGCGCTGCTTGTCATCACGGCCCTGCAGCTTTTCGATCTTTCGGACGTGTTTGCAAAAAAGCATTCCGACATGGCCCAGGCGGCCTTCTGTATGAGCCTGATTGACGATCCAACCTTAGAAGAAATGGCTGAGGGTTGTGATTTCATTGTGGGAACCGAAAAATTCAGAGATGTATGCGTCTTTGCAGGCCTTCATAACATGGCAACCAGCTTCTCCGCATCAACCGGAGGTTACTGGGACGCGGCCTATGAAATCCGCGACAGCTATCTTGAGGACTTAAGAAACGGAATCCATGACGGCCATACCATGTTCGTCACCAAAAGCTGGACCTGGGCCCATGAGTGGCTTGATGCTAACCCGGATATGACGCTTTATCAGTACGGCGATAAATATTATCTTAGATAGAGGGACAAAATGTTTAAACTTGAAAATCCGTTTTACGTAAAAATGGTATCAATATTTTTCCTGGCGACAATGCTGGCCTTCGCCTTCGTGGATTACCAGCAGGGTGACCTTCGGGGAACCATTGTCATGGGAGCGGGGTGCTTTATATGGGCACTAATTATTCTCTGCCTCATGCTTATGAAAAAGCCAACTATCGCCGTTATTCTAATAACGATTCTTACCATTGCCCTTTCCGTCTATCTTGTATTTTTTGGCGGCCATGGCGGCTTTGGATTTTTCTGGGCCCTTCTCATTCCGGCCTTTGCGGTTTACGGCCTGTCCTTTAAACTGGCGGGCACAATCTGCACCATAGTCTTTGCGGAGATGGTGATTTTCACCTGGACACCCTTCGCGGAACTGGGCTACCAGTACAACGAGATTACGAAACTCTGGGGACCGATCCTTTACATCATGCTCTTCGTGGGAATCGGTTTCATGAAGGAACAGAACTACAGGCTTTCCGCAAGGCAGCAGGAGCTCATCGAGGAGGCTGAAACCGCCAACCGTGCCAAGACGGAATTTCTTGCAAACACCTCCCACGAAATCAGAACCCCCATCAATGCAATCCTCGGAATGACTGAGATGATCCTCCGCGAGTCGGAGGAGAGGAACACCCTCGACTACGCCGCAACCATCGATTCGGCCGGAAGGACCCTTCTTTCCATCATCAGCGGCGTTCTTGATATCTCAAAAATCGAGGCGGGTCGTTTTGAAATCACGAAGGAGGAATTCAGATTATCCGAGGTTCTGAAAGACTGCTACGGACTTATTTCAACCAGAATCGGCAGCAAGAAAATCGATCTTCGCTTCGAATATGACAGTACGATCCCCGACCGTTTAAGGGGCGACCGTGACCACATAAGACAGATTCTTCTTAACCTTCTTTCAAATGCCGTAAAGTACACTGAGGAAGGCTCTGTGACGCTGCTTGTGGAGGGTGAAACTCTCGAGAACAAAATCATGCTGACCTTCATGGTCGCTGACACGGGACAGGGAATCAGGGAGGAGGATCTGCCCACCCTGTTCGACAAATTTACGAGATTTGACAATCAGAGAAACCGCAACATCGAGGGAACAGGACTTGGCCTTGCCATTTCAGGAAAGATGGCAAGCATCCTCGGCGGAAAGATAACCGTAAAATCAACCTACGGCAAGGGATCAACCTTCACCTTCACGGTCACCCAGCAGATTGCTGACTTGACACCCATGGGCGAGATTTCCTTCTCCGACAGAAAAGACGGACCGAAGCTTGCAAAGCGCCGCTCCCTTAAGGCTGAGGGCAAGAAACTTCTTGTTGTTGACGATGTTGAAGACAATGTTAAGCTTCTCAAGCATCAGCTCAAGACCAGCGGAATCATCATCGATACCGCATCAACCGGTGAGGAGAGTATTCCTATGGTGGAGAAGACCGACTACGACATCATCTACATAGACATGATGATGCCGGGCTTAAGCGGAATAGAGACCTTGCGGGAGTACAAGAAAATCCAGGGCTTCGTGGAAAAGCGAATTCCTGTAATCCTCATGACCGCAGAGGTGGATTCGAGCGTCCGGGAAGCGGTCAAAAGCGAGGGCTTTACGGGTTATCTACCCAAGCCTGTGTCCATTGCGGAACTTGAGGATTCGCTGCTTACTTACATGAAATAAAAGGCCCTTGCCTGGTTTGAGCGGTAAGACAGAGCCGGCCTCACCGGCCGGAAAAGGCAGAAACGCCTGCTTGATCAAAGAATAATTTCCGCAATCCTGTTCCGCATTTCGGTAAGTGTTTTGCGGTTTGCAAGGTGGAGGCTGCGGACCTCGTTAATGTCGCCCTTGTCGCAGGCGGCCTGAAGCTTTTCGGCAATTTCCCCGGCCTGAGTCAGTCCGAGGGCACGGGAGGTACCCTCCAGGGAATGTGCCTCAAGGCGGAATTTCTTTAAATCCTCCTCCACGAGGCAGTCCGTCATACGGCCGATGCGGTCCTCCCTGCACCAGTTTGTAAGAAGCTCAAGATAGAACTCCGGAGTGCCTGTATATTTTTCGATGGAGTCATCGATGTCAATTGCAATATCAAGAGCCTTGAGCGCATGGATTTTGGCGTTGACTTCGCCCTCGGGACTCAGCACGCCAGCCTCCGCACCGGAACCTGCGCCAGCCGCGTTGCCAATACCTGCATCGGAACCTGCGCCCGCCGCATCACTATCGCCGATACCAACGCCTGCCCCTGCAGCACCCTGGCCATCTGCATTTCCCTGTCCAAGCTCATGAATAAGCTCTGCCGGAAGATTCCTCTTTACGGTCTCCTCGAGAAGCTTTCCCTCAACGGGCTTTGCAATGTAATCCACAAAGCCGTGGGACAGATATTCGTCGCGCACACCCACCAGGGCATTCGCGGTCAGCATAATGACAGGGGTGTCGTGGTTTGGATTTGACTCGTCCTCGGCAATCATCTTTCTTGTGGCGATTCCGTCCGGGTCCGGCATCATGTGGTCCATGATGATAAGGTCGTATTTGTTTGCGGCGGTAAGCTCAAGAGCCTCATTTCCGCCTCCTGCGATATCTATCTGAATTCCTGTGCGCCGAAGAAGACTTGTTATAACTTTGAGATTGTCCTCCACGTCGTCAACGGCGAGAAGCCTTGCATCCGGCGCCATGAATGAGGCCTCGCTCCTTGTGATGTGTGAGGTGGCAAAGGAAAGGGCGGCAGAACGCTGCATTCTCATGGAATTTGCCGAAGGCGCAGATGTGCCGCCGGAATTTACAACCTTAGTCAGGGAGTGCAGAAGTGCGAGCTCCTCCTGACGCTGGTCGTCGATAATCTGCGGCGTGTAGAAAACCTCGATGGCATCGTTGGTGACGGGGTCGCGCTTGTAAACAACAATTGACTGACGCTGCCAGCCCTTGTAGACGGACTCGTAGTCGATGAAAAGCTGGTCGGTGTTTTTGAGACGCGCGCTCATGGAGGGAATGTCGCAGAAGGCTGCAACCATTTCCTGCCACTCCGGGCGAACGAGCTTTTTGGTCTGCATTCTGCCAAGCTCGGTCGCAGAGAGGATGGTCCTGTTCATGCCGATTTCCTTGCGGACATACTCTCTTGAAAAAACCTCAACTGCTGTGTTGTTCCTAAGGTTTATGCGATATATGGAATTGTAGGTACTCTTGAGAGAGTAAAAAAGATCTTCCTGTGTAATATCCATTTTTATTAATTGGGCGCATGCCCATAATCCCGTGAATCAAATCAGCCGGAAAAGCCGGTAATTCATCATATTTTCTGCCAAAATCTTTGTTATCATAACACAAAATGTAGTATGACTTTGGCAACATTCGTGCAGATTTTGGTACATTCGTGAAAAATATTTGTTTTCGGTTGAATAAATGGGCCGTAAAAAGTATAATAAAAAAGTGTGAAATTCGCTAAAGCACTGTGCTTTTGGCGGTATGAAAAAGCATCAAAGGAGACAATATGCTTAACAATAAATCAATACTTATCACCGGAGGTACAGGTTCCTTCGGAAATGCTTTTGTGGACTACGTTCTCGAGCATTACGATCCCCGCAAGGTGGTCATCTATTCCCGTGATGAGTTCAAACAGTTCAACATGGACAACAAATACAAGAAGCATCCCAAGTACGAGGCGCTTCGCTTCTTCATCGGCGATGTCCGCGACGAGGACAGACTTCGCAGGGCCTTCAGAAATGTCGACTATGTTGTTCATGCCGCAGCCTTAAAGCAGGTTCCCGCCTGCGAATACAACCCGGTTGAGGCAATTAAGACCAACATCAACGGCGCAACAAACATCATCAACGCCGCTCTCGATACTGATGTTAAAAAGGTTGTCGCACTTTCCACCGACAAGGCTGTAAACCCGGTCAATTTATACGGCGCCACCAAGATGGTTTCCGACAAGCTTTTTGTTTCCGCAAACGCATACCGCGGAAAGCGCGACATCAGTTTCTCGGTTGTCCGTTACGGTAATGTTGCCGGAAGCCGCGGTTCGGTTATTCCCTTCTTCCGTGACATCGTCGCAAACGGCGGAACCGAGCTTCCCATCACCGACTACCGCATGACCCGCTTCTGGATCAGCCTGCAGCAGGGCGTCGAGCTTGTTATCAAGGCCCTGAATGAGGCGAGCGGCGGTGAGACTTTCATTTCAAAGATTCCTTCCTTCAAGGTTACGGATCTTGCCCAGGCAATCCTTCCCGGCTGCAACATGCCCGAGGTTGGTATCCGCGAGGGCGAGAAGCTTCACGAAATCATGGTAACCGTTGAGGATTCGATGCTTACCTATGAGTACGACAAGCATTACATCGTCTACCCCCAGATCAACCTTGGATGGGAGAAGAAAATCCTCGAGGGCGGAAAGAAGCTTGACTACGGATTTTCATACTCGTCAGATAACAATACGGAATGGCTTTCGGTTGAGGATCTTAAGAGACTTCTAAAAACAGTCGAAGAACACTAATTAAATAAATGGGCCGGAAGCAACCGGCCCGTTTTCTGCTTTATAAAGGACATATGAAATAACCCATAAACAGATCACAAAGGGAGAAAAAATGAAAAATAAATTTTGTGCAAAGACCATGACCGTACTGCTTGCGGCATCCATGCTTGCGGCACTTCTCACAGGCTGCGAGAAGGCCGAGACGCTTAACACCTCCGGCGATGGCACCGAAAGCGCAGCTGCAGATGCTGCGGATACTGCAGATACCCAGGCAACATCCGATGTTCAGGCAGTTGCCTTAAGCTCCGGCAAACTTTACACCATAATGGCAGACGGCAGCGTTGCAGAGCACGCCATGAGGCTTCCCCAGGACGCGAGAGCCGAGGGCGCATGCCTTGCAGACGGTGACATTCTCATCTGCTACGTGGAGGAGGATCCTGTTGACTACAGCAATTCAAATTATGCGGTGGCAAAGGTTTCAGAGGACGGAAGCGTAAATGAAATCTTCTCAAAGAAGGAGGATATAAGCTCCGGTACTCTTACTGCGGCAGGGGACAAGGCATATTACTGCTACAACTACTATGACCTTGAGAGTAACAGCCATGAGGTTGTCCTTGAGTATGACAGGTCGCAGGGAACTCTTGTTGAGGCACCCGACATGACCGAACATGCCGATGCTGACGAGCTTGACAATTATTACAACGCAGGCTACGGCCTTACTCCCGACATTGAAATTGCAAAATACGGCTACATGCCCATGGTTGATTTTGACAATTCCCAGATCAATCTTATGGATCTTGAGGGAAATGCCCAGTACACCCTTCCTGTGGACGGAGCAAACTTCCTGGATTTGATCGGTGACGATTTATATTACTACACCTATGCCGGTGAGGAGACTGTTGATCCGGTGTATGAAATTCGTGTATGCAATATTACAAACGATGAGAACCGGGTTATCTACATGGCACAGACAGGCAACGGCGCCTTCAGAACCGACATTCCCGGCGTTGAGGGATTTACAGTCGTAGGTGACAACGCATACTTTGTACTTGAGGATGAGACCTCTGACGAGTGGTACAAAATCACCCTTTTAGATGGTGATGCTGAACCCGAAAAGTGCGGCCTTGCAGTGAATGAATACGAGTGCTTTGATCTTGGAAGCATTGAGAGCGGAAGCAGGGAATTCAGAACGGAAAACACTGACTGCATTTACTATTCATACCACATCGAGAAATTTGTTGTGGATTCATCAGTGAACAATGCAGACGGAATCAATGCCAAACTTGATGAGATTTTCGCAAACAACGTGAAGGAGGCCGAGGATGATGCGGCTTCCAATGCGGAATACTATGTTGAGGATGACGGAATTCCCGCTTCTTCGACTGAGGTGAAATTAAGCGACGCAAAACTTCTCGGTGATAAGTATCTTCAGGTTGAATACAGCGGATATGTATATTCCGGCGGAGCTCACGGCACGCCCTATCACCTCATTTACGACTTCGACACAGAGACAGGCGACGAGGTCACCATTAAGGACCTTTACACCGGAACTGAAGAGGAATTCAATGAAATCGCAATGAATGCGGTTCTTGCGCAGATTCACGCTGACAACGGCCAGGGACAGTTCTATCCTGAATATTATGAAATGACCGATGAGGAGCTTCGTGAGACCATTGCCGACTATGTGAACATCGATACCGTTGGCTTCTTCACAGAGGATGCCTATGTCCTCGAGTTTGACCCCTATCTTCTCGGCGCATACGCTTCAGGCTTCATCACCGTTGAGATTCCCCTTGAGGACCTTGGCATCACATTCTAAATGAAACAGCAGGCGCAGTCTTTTAGCCTGCGCAGAGAAAAAACTGACACAGGATACCCGAATAACGAACTAAAACTTCGGAGAATAACATGAAAAAAAGAGTTGCTGATATTGTAACCGAAACACTTATCGAAAACGGAATTACCCAGAACTTCTGTGTTGTGGGCGGCGGAGCCATGCATCTTAACAACGCCTTTGAACTTGTTCGCGGAAAGCTTGACACCGTCTACAACCATCACGAGCAGGCCTGCGCCATGGCTGCAACTGCATATGGCAGGCTTTCCGGAAGAATGGCCAGCGTCTGCGTGACAAGTGGCCCCGGCGGAATCAATACCTTCAACGGCGTTCAGGGAGCTTATGTTGATTCCGTTCCAATGATTGTTATCTGCGGACATCCCCGCTACGACACTACTGTCGAGGCCTGCGGTCTTAATCTTCGAAGCCGCGGAGTCCAGGAGAATGATGCGGTTTCCCAGGTGAAGAACATTACAAAATATGCAAAACTGGTAAAGGATCCAAAGGATGTGAAAAAGGAAGTCCAGTACGCCTGCGATATGGCAATGGACGGAAGACGTGGTCCCGTGTGGCTTTCAATTCCACTTGATGTTCAGGGAGCTCTCGTGGACGAAGAGGAGCTTACTCCCTGCGTGCCGTTTAAGGGAACGGCGCCCATACCGGAAAGCGAAATCAGGGAGGCCTTTGAGGAACTTTCCCGGGCGAAGCGCCCCTGCATTCTGACAGGCTCCGGCATAAGAACCTCAGGCAGCATGGAGGCCTATCGGAATTTCACGAAAAAAGTTCGCATTCCCATTGTTGGTGGCTGTTACGCCCAGGATACAAACGTATATGGTGATGAACTTTATTACGGCGAATCCGGCAGTGTGGGACCCCGCTGCGGCAACTTTATTCTTCAGTCAGCTGACATGATTCTTGTCCTTGGAAACAGTCTTTCCACCAGCCAGACCGGCTTTAATGTTGAGGGCTTTGCCCCGGATGCAAAAATCATTATGGTGGATGCAACTGCTGATGAGGGAAGAAAACCCGGACTTAAGGTTTCGAAGATTCTCGAGGGAGATCTTAAGGATTTCTTTGCAGCCTGTGAGAAGATGGACATTCGCTTAAATGCCTGCGACGACTGGATCGCCCACTGCGATATGGTCAGAAACCATGAAAAACTCCCACGCTATGAGGTGCTCAATATCCTTCCCGAGGGGGATGGGAAGGAGGCAGTTCATCCGGCACAGTTCTGGAAGAAGTTTTTTGATTATATTGAGGATGATGCAATCATCGCCCACGGAAACAGCAGCTGCTGCATCACCCTTCTTCAGGAGGGCGTGAAGACAAGGCAGCAGCGACTTACAATCAACTATCACTGCGGTTCCATGGGAGACGATCTTCCTGCGGCAGTTGGTGCTGCGACCCTTGGAGAGGGTACTGTCTACTGTGTTTCCGGTGATGGCTCTTTTATGCTCAATCTTCAGGAACTGCAGACCATTGCTCTTCACAAATACCCAATCAAGATTGTGGTATTCAATAACAATGGCTATGACAATATCCGCAACACCTGTGTGAATTATTTCGGCGGCTTAAAGAACGGCTGCGATCCCGAAAGCGGTGTGAGCATGCCCGACTTCGGTAAGGTTGCGTCAGCCTTTGAAATGCCCTATTACCGGGTTGACAGCGTGAATGCCCTTGAGGCAGGACTTGAGTGGATGAAGAAAACCGATGGCCCCTGCTTCCTTGAAATTCAGGAGATTAAGGCTAAAAAGCGCGCTCCCGTTCTTGCGTCTGTCATGGATGAAAACGGTGTGTTCAAAACACCTCAGCTTCACGTTATGACTCCTCTGCTTGAGGAAGATCTTGTAAACAAATTTATTTATACTGAAAAATAATGGGATTTATCCCAATCGGAGGATTGTATGACAAAGGAAAGTCTTGCAATAAACGGCGGAACCCCCGTTCGCGAAAACAGAATAGGATATGGCAGACAGTGGATTGAGGAGGATGACATTGAGGCGGTTTGCAGGGTATTAAGGAGCGACAGCCTGACCTGCGGCCCTAATGTTACAGCACTTGAGAAGGCTCTCTGCGATTACACTGGAGCAAAGTACGGCGTTGCGGTTTCAAACGGCACCGCGGCCCTGCACTGTGCCTGCATCGCCGCAGGCCTTAAGCCCGGGGATGAGCTTATCACAACTCCCATAACCTTCGCAGCCAGTGCCAACTGCGCCCTTTACTGTGGCGCAAAAGTCGTATTTGCGGACATTGACCCCGAAAATTACAACATTGACCCAAAGAGCATCGAGGCTAAGATCACAGAAAAAACCAGGGCGGTTGTTGCGGTGGACTTTACGGGACAGCCGGTTGATACCGAGGCAATCCGCGAAATCTGCGATAAGCATAATCTGATTTTCATCGAGGATGCGGCCCATTCCATCGGCAGCTCGCGAAACGGCAAAATGGTGGGCAGCATAGCGGACATTACAACCTTCAGCTTTCATCCCGTAAAAACCATCACCGGCGGTGAGGGTGGAGCTGTTATGACAAATGACGCAGAGCTCTACAAAAGAATTGTTCTTGCCCATGCCCATGGCATCACACGTGATCCCTCTATCATGGAGGAGGAGCACGATGGCCCCTGGTATTATGAGCAGGTTTCGCTCGGATATAACTACAGGCTTACGGACATCCAGTCTGTCCTCATCCTTTCACAGCTCGGGAAGATTGAGCGCTTCAAGGCCCGCAGGATGGAAATTGTAAAACGCTACAACGAGGAGCTTTCCAAGGTTCCGGGAATCATTATCCAGAAGGATCTTCCGGGAAATGACACTTGCAGACATCTTTACATCATAAGGCTTGACCTTGAAAAGTTTGAGGCTGGAAGGACACAGATTTTCAACGCCCTTGTGGCGGAGGGAATCGGCTGTCAGATACATTATGTTCCCACCTACTACTTCCCACATTACAAACGTCTTGGTCATGTAAAGGGGGAATGCCCCGTTGCAGAGGAAATTTACGAGGGAATCATTTCGATTCCTTTGTTCCCGAAGATGACGGATGATGATGTGACGGACGTTATTACTGCAATCAGGAAGGTTACTGGTGCATATCTTAAATAAACATGAATACATTTAACTTATCGGAAAAAAAGATAATCATATACGGCGCCGGAACCCAGGGCTCGAAGGTACACAAAAGACTTCTTGACAAGGGTCTTGAGGTTTTGTGCTTCTGCGATAAAAGAGGCCGTGAAATAGAAGAGTTCGAGGGCATTTCGGTTACCACACCCGAGGACATCGCAGACTTTTCGGGAAAGGATGACTATGCGGTTGTCTTTTCGGTCAAGAACGTTTACGACCACGATGCCATTGCAAGAATGTTGATTAAATCAGGATTTAACAATCAGGTTTTCCTCCCCGGCAGAATAATCACCGGAAACGCCAATGATGAGGAAAAGGCCATCGCGGACATGTACAATTCCCTTGTGGATTCCGAGGAGGATGACGGCAAAAGGGAGGTGCCCCCGGTGTTTAAGGTGAGGCTTCCAAAGATGCACGACGTCTGCTTCATCGGAGAGGCGGAGGGCATGGTTTCCGCAAGGTTTTATCTTCCCGTTGTCTACACCGACAATGACGTGGTTGAGGAGAGGAAGATGGCAGACAATAACATCTGCACCATCTACCCGCACATTCAGCTTTTCAGACGTTTTGCAGGTGACCCGGAGGCTTCCGTTGACGATTATATGGACTTTTGCATCTATGCCGCAAACCGCAGAAATGTCAAGGTCACGGATGCCTGGAAGGCGAATGTCATCAGCAACCGCCTCGAGATTTACAACAATATGCAAAGGAGCCTTAACTTCAGGCCTGATTACTTCCTGGAGCATTCCGTTCCCGCAATCTACAATGAGAACCGCTTCAACATCTGCTCCGGAAAGCATCGTGCGGCCTTCATGGTTGCAAAGGGCTATTCCTGCATCGCTCTCAGGGTGAAAAAGGAAGACTACGACACCTACCTTAATGAGCCTGTCCTTGCGGAAATCATGGATTACAAGGAGAAAAATGAGATTGCAAATCTTGCATCCCCCATTGAGCACCCCTATTTCCTGGACTATCCCTGCATAAACAGCGAATTCTATATTGAGCTTTACAAGCTGGCTGCCATGATTATGTCAAAGGACCAGCTTACAAACACCGGTCACATGGACATGGAAAATCAGTCCATAGGCGTGGGCTTTGATGACGGAGGCTTCATTAAGCGGGGCTTTGCCAGAATGGGCAGCAGCATTTTCGGACTTTCGGATTTTGTCATGCCGGATTTTGAAAAGAAGACGGCACAGCTTCTCCGGGTTTCTTACGATGTCACCCCTGATGAAAATGCCCCTGTGGATTACGCCTTCTGCAATTTCAGAAAGAATGCAGATAAACGCTTCTCCAATGCAAAAAACATCTTTTCTTTCGAAAGGCCAGGAAGTGACATTGCTCTTCCCGGTTATGAAAAAAGCCGTATAGGCGCATCCACAAAGAACGGAAAAATGATCGAGTTTTATCTTTACAGAAGAGGTTAGAAATGCTTTTTGGAAACAAGGATTTTGTTGAGGGCTACATTGCAAAGGGCAGTGAGCTTGCGGGAGGAAAAGAAATTGTCTACGGCGTTACCTTAGGCAGTATTGCCAAGGGAATCCAGCGCCTCGACTCGGACTATGACGCCCGGCTTTTCACCTTCGAGAAGGACAAAATTACAGAGGCCGTGAAAAATGGAACGGCGGATGTTAAATGGATTGATGATGCAATCCGCCACATCCCCGGGGACAGCGAGAACAATACCCTTTATTATGACAAAATCCCGGTGTGGGAACTAAACAGCTTTCTCGACATGCTGATTGACCCCCGAAGTGAGATAAGGGCTATCCCCGTCATGCAGTATTATCAGGTGTATTACACCTTTGCTGCACCATATCAGTACGACCCCTACGGACTTTGCGAAAAGCTCTCACCCATCGCCTGGAGCGTTATGGACAGGCACCTTCTCCTTGAGTCCTTTGAAAAGGATTTAAAACGCCGCTACACCTTCCGTGAGGACGGCACCATAAGCTCAAGGGATTACCTTAAAACCATGTACAATCTTCTCTCACAGAAGTGGGTTCTTGAGCTTTCCGACAGGCCGCCCGTTTATCTTGAGAGCCTTTATTACCTTGTGGATGATGAGGCTGTCATCGAAAAACTCCGGGAGATTTATACCGGACTTGTAAAGGATGCTCTCGAGGAGGAAAAATATCAGCGAAAGGTTTCGAAGTATTATTACATGCCCGCTGATAAGGCCCTCGATGATTATATTAAGCGTGAGCATGATAAGGTTCTTTCTCTTTGGGAGCAGAAGAAACCTGAATATGATAAGATTTACGACGTTCAAAAGCAGATTGCGGCAGTTGGCAAAATGCGGGACATTGCCCTTCGTTCCCTTGATGAGGCGGTGGCAAAAGGAATAAATGACTGATAATGGACAGAACCTATTTTGACATAAAAAAGAATACTCCGATCTACCTTTATGGAGCCAGCACTCTGGGCATTTCTGCGGCGGGGCTTCTCCTTAAAAACGGTTTTAATCTCCGGGGCGTCATCGACAGACGGGCAAAGGAACTTGAGTATGAGGGCTTTGAGGTAATTACCGTTGAGGAATTTTACGGCCGTCCGGACTATAAAGAGGTCGTGGTGATCATCTGCTTCAACAACGGAAACCTCCATGAGACCGTGGCAGCAGAACTTTTTTCAATGGGCGTCAAAAAAATGCTTTATCTTCCCATGAAGAAGGGCAGGACCCTCGAGGACAGACATATAAGACGAGTGGCCTGGAGGGACATGACCTCCGAGGCACACATTGAAATAAGTGAAATACCGGAATGCACCTCCTTGGACTTCGGGGATTATCTTACTGCAAATTTGAGAGTTATCCGAAGGACGGAGGGGAAGGTTACCTTTTACTGCCCTGCTGAGTTTATACATAGCCAGACAAGAAAGGTTCAGCTTGAAACCGCGGCTTTGCCGATTGCGTCAGGAATTGACGGATTTGCAAAGTATCAGGATGCCCCCATTGAAGGGATGGAACACTACCTCGAGCTTTTTGACTGCCTTTCGGGAAAAAGGCAGGACGCGCCCCTTTATCTTTCCCTCATGCGTGGGGATGACGAGGATGCCCAAAAAAAACTGCTCGAGGACCGCAGAGCCCTTTATTTTGAATATGAGGAATCCTTCCGCTTCGACCCCTTCTTCTTCGCCGATGCCCCTGCGGCAGCAGCCTTCAACGAGAAGGGCTACATCAACATAATCGACGGAATGCACCGCATAATCTACCTTTACACAAAGGGCTGTACGGAAATGCCGGTTATGATGTCGGCGTCTGAGTTTGAAAAGTTTGAAAATTATCTTTCGAAAATAAAAGGATAAAATGAGAAAGCCCTTTGATCTTTCAAAAATAAATAAAAGCGATATGCTGTACGATTCAAGAGCCCTGTGGCTCTTGATTTTGCCTGTAATGGCGGAGCAGTTTTTAAATTCCCTCATGGGCCTTTTCGACACCATGATGGTAAGCCGCGTGGGTGCAGTCGCCATGTCTGCGGTTTCCCTTTCCGACAGCATCAACACCCTGGTAATCCAGGTCTTTGCGGCCCTTGCCACAGGCGGTGCAATCGTCTGCTCACACAACATCGGACGGGGGGATGAAAAGGCCGCAAATGACGGCGCAAAGCAGGTTACCCTGGTTATGTTCATAAGCTCCGTTGTGATCACGATTTTTTGTCTTATTACAAGGCGTCCACTGCTTTCCCTCATATTCGGGCAGGTTGAGCCGGAGGTAATGGAGGATGCCCTTGTATACTTTGCCCTGACCGCTGCATCCTACCCCTTCCTTGCGTTGTTTTCATCGGGCTCGGCATTTTTTCGCGCCTGCGGAAATACAAGGCTTCCCATGGTACTTTCCATCATTTCAAATATCATGAATGTTGCCTTAAACGGCGTGTTCATTTTCGGCTTCGGCTGGGGAGTTATGGGCGCTGCCCTTGCAACTCTTGCTTCCCGGGTTTTTTCCATGGTCGCAATTCATATTTATCTTGCAAAGCCGAAGCAGGCGATTGTGCTTAAGGATTACCTTTCAATCCGCCCCGACCGGGCAATCCTCGGCAAGATCCTTTCAATCGGAATTCCCTCGGGCATTGAAAACGGAATGTTCCAGTTCGGAAAGCTTGCAATCTGGTCATCGGTTTCGACTCTGGGCACTACCGCCATCGCGGCTCAGTCCATGACCAACATCTTCGAAACCGTGAACGGTGTCTGCGCCCAGGGCGTGGGAATCGCTTCCATTACCGTTGTGGGAACCGCCTTCGGCGCCGGCCGCAAGGAGGAGGGCAAATATTACATCGCAAAGATGACGGGCTACGGCATGGTGGTTATGCTTGTCTGCTGTCTTGCAACCTACTGGATTTCAGACCCCATTATGGTCATTGCGGGAATGGAAGAGGAGGCAATGCAGATGACACATTTCATGCTCTTCTGGATTACAATCGTTAAGCCCCTTTTCTGGTGCGGCTCCTTCAACATACCGAACGGCCTTCGTGCCTGCGGGGACGTGAAGTTCACCATGACGGTTTCCGTATGCACCATGTGGCTTTGCAGGGTTTTGATTTCAATCTGTCTCATCCGTATGTTTGGCTTCGGCCCCATCGCAGTCTGGATCGGAATGTTTGCGGACTGGTTCATCCGGGCCTGCATTTTCACCGGCAGATATCTCTCCGGAAAATACATGAAAAACCTTGAGAAGGTAACCTGATGTTGGCATAAAAATTCGCATATGATATAATAAAGTTTGAATTTGCGCCACGGACGGCGCATTGTAATGGAGGTTCATATGGAACAGTGTCTTGAAAAACTCAAATCTGTTGTACCTGATCTTGATGTTGACGCCGGCATCGATTATTGCGGCGGCATGGAAGAGTTCTACATGGAAGTGCTTTGGGATTACGTGAATGACGAGCTCGGAGCCGAGCTTCAGTCCCTTTTTGAGGCAGGAAACTTCCAGAATTATCAGGTTCAGGCACATGCCTTAAAGAGCACCTCGCGAACCCTCGGAATCGAGTGTGTCGGCGCCCTTGCCGAAAAGCTTGAGCATGCTGTAAAAGACGGCAACCTTGATTACGTTAAGGAAAACCATGCCCAGTGCATCGAAACCTACAACAAAGTTGTGGGCTATATCAGGGAGTACATCCCCCCTGTAGAGGAATAAAGTGAAAACCTGGTCCAAATTCAAAAAAATTGCGGCGATTGAAAACTTCCCCAGATTCATCCAGCTTCTTGCGGGTCTGCTGGGGGTGGTTCATTTCGTTCTTCTTTTCCTCATGATGGGGTGCGGATTTGGAAACATCTCTTACATAAATTTCATCAGCATAGCAATCTATGCTTATTGCTGGTTCAGTCTTGATGATCCCACAAATATTTATCGCGTATATTTTCTCGTCTGTGGTGAGGTTATGGCCTTCACCACGGTTTTGAGCGCTCTTTTTGCGACTGAAATTCATTTCCTGTCTTACTGCATCCCCCTTGTTCCTTACACTATCATGTCGGGCTTTGCAGTTACCCGCAACAAGTATTTTAAAGACAAGAAATTCCATCTTGCGATCTATCTTCTTCTTATAGCTGAGGATTACATTCTTCAGCTCTTATTCGAGGAATGCGCTGTAGGTCCCTTCGTTCTTGCAGACGAAAGGGGAATGCACATAATCGCCGTATTCAACAGCATCATCTCAATCTCCATGACCTTCATCGGTTGCTTCTCCCTTTACAACCTTGCAAGCGGAATCGAGAAGGACCTTATCGAAAGCTACAATCAGGCGGAGGAACTCAAGGAGAAGGCGGACCTTTCAAACAAGACAAAATCCGCATTCCTTGCATCCATGTCCCATGAAATCAGAACCCCCATAAACGCAATCATCGGCATGGACAACATGATCCTCATGGAGTCCGAGGAGGAGAATGTAAAGGCCTACGCTTCGGATGTTCTCAATGCGGGAAACAACCTTCTTTCCCTTGTAAATGATATTCTGGATTTTTCGAAGATCGAGGCCGGCGGAATGACAATCGATTCCGTTGAGTACGGGATCGGTTCCCTCATAAACGACTGCTTTAACATGGTCGTCGTATCTGCCCGTGAAAAAAATCTTGAGCTTTCCGCAAACTGCGATTCCGAAATGCCCTCGTCCCTTTTAGGTGATGAGGTGCGCATAAGACAGATCATCTCAAACCTTCTTACAAACGCCGTAAAGTATACTGGCGAGGGCAGCATTACCCTCGACATCGGCTTTGAGAAAACCGACTACAAAAAAATCAATATGATCATCAAATGTATCGATACCGGCATGGGCATTTCCCCCGGAAACATCGACAACATTTTCAATTCCTTTAAGCGCGTTGATGTTAAGCACAACCGCAACATTCAGGGCACGGGCCTGGGCCTTTCCATCACAAAGCAGCTGACGGAGCTTATGGGAGGCCACATCACCGTTGAAAGTAAGGTGAATGTGGGCACAACCTTCACGGTTGTTATCCCCCAGGAGGTTCTTAAGGAGGAGCCCATCGGAGAGTTCAAGGCACATGTCATCAAGGAATCCGACATTGCGGCCATCGACTTTATGGCACCCGAGGCGAAGGTTCTTGTGGTTGATGACATGGAGGTAAACCTTCGTGTATTTACGGGACTTCTCAAGACCACCGGCATTCAGATCGACACCGCAGACGGCGGACGCAAGGGCGCCCTTCTTGCCCGAAAGAATGAATATGACATCATTTTCCTTGACCATATGATGCCTGAGTTTGACGGAATCGACACCATGAAGATGATCCGCGAGGACAGTCTCAACATGGAAACCACCCTTGTTATCCTCACCGCAAATGCCATTTCCGGCTCAAAGGAAAATTATCTTTCAATGGGATTTGATTATTACCTTTCAAAGCCCATTGTGCTTGGCAACCTGATTGACGTCATTAAGGAGGCTCTGCCCTCGGGGAAAATTCAGAGGATGTCTCCCGAGGAGGTTAAGAAGGCGAATGCCGCTAAGAACGGAAATTCCGGGGCTGATGGCTCGGCAAATGGTGCGGCAGGCCTTGGCGGCTCTTTTGGCGGCGAAAAAACCATGCTTGAGAAGCTCTCGTTCCTCGACACCGAAAGCGGCCTTATGTTTAACGGCGGCAGCGAGGAGCTTTACAGGGACATTCTCCTTGACTACTGTAAGGAGAGCCTTGCAGATAAAATTTCCGAGGCATTTAAGGCTGAGGACTGGAAGCGTTACGCAACCCTCACCCACGCTGTAAAGAGCCTTTCCCTTTCAATAGGTGCAAACGAGCTTTCCGAGCTTGCAAAGGCCCTTGAGCTTAAAACCAAGGCGGAGGAGTACGATTACGCCCGGGAGAACAACGAGCCCTTTCTGGCTGAGTACCGCAGTATTGTCGCGAAGATCGAGGAGGCACTTTCCTGATGAAAAGAATCGCCGAGGACATAGCCTCAGGTTCCTACAGAAGATGCTACCTTCTTTACGGCTCCGAGGACTATCTTAAAATCCAGTATAAAAACAAAATTAAAAATGCATTATTCCCGGATGGTGACACGATGAATGTCACCATCTTCAGCGATAAGGATGTGACGGAGGAGGAGATTATAAACTCCGCCGGCACCATGCCCTTCTTTGCGGAGAAGAGACTTGTTATCGCAGAGAACACGGGCTTTTTCGGCAGAAGCTGCGAGAACCTTCCCACCTTCATCGGGGAAATCCCGGAGTCGACGGTCCTGGTTTTCGTGGAGGACAAAGCGGACAAGAGGAACGGCTGCTACAAGGCGGTTGAAAAGAACGGCCTTGCAGTTGAGTTTTCCATGCCCGATACGGCGGACCTTAAAAAATGGGTGATGGGACGCCTTAAAAAGGAGAACCTGGAGATAACCGGAGATGCCCTGGAGGAATTCGTCCAGCGCACCTGCACCGATATGGTTTCCATGGAGTCGGAGCTTGACAAGCTTGTGTCCTACTGCATGAACGACGGAAAGGTCACAAAGCAGGATGTCTGCGATATCTGCATCCCCCAGCTTCAGGGCAACATCTGGAAGATGATCGACGCCTTTGTGGACCAGAATCCGAAGGCCGCCCACGAGTGGTACAGGAAGCTTCTTGAGGCGAAGGAACAGCCTCTTGGGGTCCTCAATCTTATGGAAAGGCACTTCAGGCTTATGCTCATGGCGGCGCAGCTTAACTCCATGCGGGTGCCTACCTCTGATATTCTGAGAAAGTTGAAGATTCAGGACTTTGCCTTAAGGAATTATCTTCGCCAGTCAAAACACTTCGACAGGCTTAAGGTTCAGGAGATTTTAAACCGCATGGCGGACCTTGAACAGAAGGCAAAATCCGGAAAAATAGAGGCCCATTCCGCTGTTGAAATCCTCATAGAAGAGTACAGCAGAAAAAACACAAATAATGCTTGACTTTAGTACCACGATAGTATATTATCTTTCGGTACGACTTAAAAAGTCGGTTCAGTGTATATTGAACTGTCCGTGTCCGGCTTTGATATACATACAACTTAATCAAAGATTCGGAGGTGAAAAAGAATGGCAAATATTAAGTCTGCCAAGAAGCGCGTCGAGGTTGCTGCAATCAGAACCGAGCGCAACAAGGCAATCCGCTCAAAAGTTAAAACCTACATCAAGAAGGTAGAGAAGGCAGTTGCAGAAGGCAACAAGGAAGAGGCTACAGCAGTTCTTCCCGAGACCATCAAGCAGATCGAGATGGCTGCTTCAAAGGGCATCTACCATGATAACAACGCAGCTCGCAAGGTTGCACGCGTTACCAAACTTGTTAACAGCTTAAACTAATATATAAAAACCCTTGCAGGCCGTCATCTGCAAGGGCTTTTTGTTTTATAAGCTGCTTTTTGCGGCCGGCTGCGGCGCAAATGGCAGAAGAGGAAAAAATGGATCAGAGCAAAATTCGAAATTTCTGTATAATCGCCCACATCGATCACGGCAAATCAACCCTTGCGGACCGCATCATCGAGATGACGGGACTTCTCACAAGCCGTGAAATGCAGGCCCAGGTTCTCGACAACATGGAGCTTGAGCGTGAGCGTGGCATAACCATAAAATCACAGGCTGTCCGCATTGTCTACAAGGCAAAGGACGGCAATGAATATATATTTAACCTTATTGACACCCCCGGTCATGTTGACTTTAACTACGAGGTGTCAAGAAGTCTTGCTGCCTGCGACGGCGCCATCCTCATCGTGGATGCCGCCCAGGGAATCGAGGCCCAGACCCTGGCAAATGTTTATCTTGCCCTGGGGGCTGACCTTGAGGTGCTCCCGGTCATCAACAAGTTCGACCTTCCCTCTGCGGATCCGGAGCGTGTTGTTGCGGAGATAGAGGATGTGATCGGACTTGAGGCTCAGGGCTGCCCTCAGATTTCCGCCAAAACCGGACTTAACGTGGAGGAGGTCCTCGAGCAGATCGTCACAAAGCTTCCCGCCCCCACAGGCGATAAGAACGCCCCACTTAAGGCACTTATTTTCGACTCAGTTTACGATTCCTACAAGGGCGTCATCGTTTTCTGCCGCATCAAGGAAGGCACCGTAAAGCCCGGCGAGACCATCAGAATGATGGCAACCGGAGCCCAGTGCGACGTTGTTGAGGTGGGTATTTTCGGCGCAGGCCAGTTCATCCCCTGCGACAGCCTTGAGGCCGGCATGGTAGGCTACATCACCGCTTCCATTAAGAACGTAAAAGACACCCGGGTGGGTGATACGATCACTAAAACCTCAAATCCCGCTGCAGAGCCCCTTCCGGGCTACAAAAAGGTAAACCCCATGGTTTACTGCGGACTTTATCCTGCGGACGGCGCCCATTATCCGGATCTTCGCGATGCCCTTGAAAAGCTTCAGCTTAACGACGCATCCCTCTACTTCGAGCCGGAAACCTCCATCGCCCTGGGCTTTGGCTTCCGCTGCGGTTTCCTCGGTCTTCTTCACCTTGAGATCATTCAGGAGCGCCTTGAGAGAGAGTACAATCTTGATCTTGTTACCACCGCGCCCTCTGTTGTTTACAGGGTTCACAAGACCGACGGCGAGGTCATCGAGCTTACGAATCCTTCGAACCTTCCTGAACCTACGGAAATCGACTACATGGAGGAGCCTGTGGTTTCCGCAGAGATCATGGTTTCTTCCGAATACATCGGACCTATCATGGAGCTGTGCCAGGAGCGCCGCGGAATCTACCAGTCCATGGAATATATGGAGGAAACCCGCGCCCTTCTCAAGTACGAGCTTCCCCTTAACGAAATCATCTACGACTTTTTCGATGCGCTTAAATCCCGCTCGCGGGGTTATGCGTCCTTCGATTACGAGCTCAAGGGCTATGTGAAGAGCGAGCTTGTGAAGCTTGACATTCTCGTCCACCACGAGGAGGTTGACGCCCTTTCCTTCATCGTCTTCTCCGGCACCGCCTACGAGCGCGGCCGCAAAATGTGTGAGAAGCTTAAGGAGGAGATTCCGAGACATCTTTTCGAAATCCCCATCCAGGCAGCTGTCGGCGGCAAGATCATCGCCAGGGAGACAGTAAAAGCCGTCCGCAAGGATGTGCTTGCAAAGTGCTACGGCGGCGATATTACACGAAAAAAGAAGCTTCTTGAAAAACAGAAGGAAGGAAAGAAGAGAATGCGCCAGGTCGGAAATGTTGAGATCCCCCAGGAGGCATTCATGAGCGTCCTTAAGCTTGATGAGAACTAGAATATGAGACCACTTGAAATCTACATTCATATTCCCTTTTGCCAGAAAAAATGCCGCTACTGCGACTTCCTTTCCTTCTGCGGAGATGTTTACCAGGAGAGGGCCTATGTGAAGGCTCTGCTTGAGGAAATCCGCCATTACGGAGCCCTTAATAAGGGACGCCGGGTGTCAAGCGTTTTCATCGGCGGCGGCACCCCCAGCTGGCTTCATGAGAATTATATTACCGAAATAATGGACGTTCTTACGGACTGCTTTTCCGTTGACCCGGAGGCTGAGATCACCATCGAGGTAAACCCCGGCACGGTGACGGAGGCGAAGGTTCTTGCCTACAAGGCGGCGGGAATAAACCGCATCAGCATCGGCCTTCAGTCCGCAAACGAGGAGGAACTTAAAACCCTCGGAAGAATCCACAATTTCGACCAGTTCATCAGAACCTTCGAGCTTTTCAGAAA
>R03__coassemble_536_pt1 | contig 21213 bp, 16 predicted proteins | sample R03__metabat2_high_PE_063 | metagenome-assembled genome bin R03 | reverse complement strand
AGGAAGTTCTTTACCTCACTCTTGCCGTAGTTGAAAATCTTGGTGCCCCAGTCGGGATGCTCGCCAAGGCGCTTGTCAGGATGCTCGAAAAGGGGCTCACCGTCGAAATCAGCAAGACCGAATTCATCACGGGGGAAGTGGGCGGGTACCCAGTCAAGGATAACGCCGATTCCCTTCTTGTGAAGGTAATTTACAAGATATTTAAAGTCCGCGGGGGTTCCGTAACGTGAGGTGGGGGCGTAGTAGCCCGTAACCTGGTAACCCCAGGAACCGTCATAGGGATACTCGGAAATTCCCATGAGCTCAACGTGGGTGTAGCCCATGTCGGTAACGTACTCAGCCAGTGACTCTGCGAATTCTTTGTATGAGTAAAATCCGTCATCCTCCCTGCCGGGGTGACGCTTCCATGAACCGGGATGAACCTCGTAGATGGCCATGGGCCTGTCGAAGGTTTCCTTGTGCTCGGCGCGCTCTGCCATCCATTTTGAATCTGACCAGCGGTAGCCCTCGCGCTTTGCAAGGCGTGAGGCAGTGCCGGGACGAAGCTCGCACTCCACAGCGAAGGGGTCTGCCTTGTAATGCTTCTCGCCCTTGCTGTCAATGATAAGGAATTTGTAGAGCTGTCCTTCCTTTGCGCCGGGAACGAAGCATTCGTAAATCCCCTGTTCCTTTGGGTCGATGCGGCACATGGGTGCTGCTGTCTCAGACCAGTCGTTAAACTCGCCTATAACCCAAACCTGCTGGGCATGAGGTGCCCAGACTGTGAACCAGAATCCGTTTTTGCCGCCCTCCTTTGCAGGATGCGCGCCCATAATTTTGTAGATGTCATAGTGGGTACCCTGTCCAAAGAGGTACATGTCCAAATCTGTCATATGTGCCATACTTACTCCCCTTTACTCTTCGAAATCCTTCTCGCGAAGAATAACGTTGCCGTCGTCATCATAACGCTTAGAGCTCATTCCCTGGAAGAAGCCCTTGATGCCGCCCTTTGATTCCTTCTCCATAGCCTCGTCCATAATGGCCTTGACTGCGGTAATTGTAGTGTTTTTGGTGGGATGCTTTACCATCTTGATGCGGTTGTAAAGCGCAAGTGTTCCCATCTCGTCGATTGAGAACTCATGCTCTTCCGCATATTTTCTTGCAAACTCAACAAGATCCTTGTCCGAAAGACCGGGCACAAGCACCTTCTCCGTGAAGCATGCCGCAAAGGCGGGGCTCAGGCTCAGTGCCTTTCTGATGCCGTCCGCCTCGTCCTCGAGAATGACGAAAACCTTGCAAAGTCTTGAAGAAATAATCTCCGCAAGCTTGTCAGCTGTGTCCTTTTGGATGTAGCGGGCCTTCTCGATAATGAGAGCGCCGTCGGCTACCTGTGCGAAGAGCTTGCCAAGATCCTTCTCGTTGATTGCCTTGCCGGAAAGCTTGCCGATCTTGCCGGTGGGCTTGCCGATTGTATCCTGCATAATCTTTACGAAAGCGGTGCCGAGCATTGTCTTGCCGCAGCCTGCATCTCCGGCCAGGATAAGGTTTCCGCCGGGGAGCTCGCCGTGACTTTCAAGCCTTGTCATGGCGCCGGAAAGGGCGCTGCAAAGCTGGGGCTCAAGGTCCTTAACGCTTGCAAAGTATGAAAGATGCTTTTTCTGTGCAGCTGTGAGGGCGGTGATTGTGATGCCGTCAAGTTCGGATTCGATGACGGCGCCCTCAAGCTTTTCTTCGGTGATAAGTTCCCCTGCAACCTCAGGCTCAACCACGACCTCCTCAATCTTGGGAAGGGGTGAGGTAAGATCCTCGTCCCGAACCATCTCCCGGGCTGTCATAACAGGTGCTGTGGGTGCTGCGGGTTCCGTGGGCATTACGGGCACGGACATAACGCTCTGGGGAATTACGGGCGCTGCCGCGGGAGTCTCTGCAACAAATACGTTCTGGGCAGGAGCGGCGGGCTCCATGGAAACTGCGGGCTCTGCGGTCGCTACGGTTTCTGCGGTTACGGGTGCTGCGGCTGCTGCCTCCTCGGTCATGATGCCGGCGATGAAGTCCGTGTCAAGGGCCGGAAGCGGCGTTGTCTCATTATTTGCGGGCTTTTCCTGCTGCATGATGTCGGCGATAAAGTCCGTGTCAAGAGCGGGAAGCGGGGTTGTCTCGTTGTTTGCGGGAAGTTCCTCGGCTGCGGGCTCGGATGCCGGCTCGGGAATTGTCATCTCGGGCGCCGAAACTGTTGCCTCAGGCTCCTCGACGCTCACAGGCTGCTCGAACACGGGAGGTTCGGGCATGACGGGCATTTCGGGCGCTGCGACCGCAGGCTCCGGCACTGCTGCAGCCTCCGGAATTACTGAAATTTCAGGCTCTGCTTCTTCAGGAACAACTGCTGCTTCGGGCTCTGCCTCAAGCTCGGGTGCCTTCCACATCATGGCATCGACCATCTGGGACTGAGGCTGCTTTGAAAGGTCCGGAAGGGGCGCGGTTGCGGCCTCCTCCTTTGAAAGGACGGGGATGACAATGCCTTCCTTGTCCCCCTCGGGGGTAACCCTGGGAACGGTGAAGCCGGTGCCCAGCTTAGACATGGCATTTGCCACATCAGCCACCTGGGGAATGGTTCCGAAGAGCACCTTGCCCTTGATGAGCTCCGCAGAGGGAACTCCGGCCTCAAGCTGCTCGGAAGCGTCCACAAGCTTCTCCATAATATTCTTTGCCTCGCGGAGTGCGCGGGCCTTCTCGATTTCAAGCTTTGCAGCCTCTGCCTCACGAAGGGTTGTGGATGCGGCGCGGCGGGTCTTCTCCCACTCCTGCATCATCTCCTCGATGGTGAGCTGGCCTTCAATCTGCTCCTCCTCGGGATTTTCCTCGGTGACTGCAAGGGAAACCTGACCGTCCGACTCCTCCGCAAGAAGGGTCTTGAAGCGGTCCTCGATGTTTTCGTTTATCTTTTTCTCTTCCTCGATTTCCTCCGGAAGAGAACCGGTCACATGAAGATCGGGCTGAAGATAGGGGATATCCTCAACGAGAGCCTTGATGTTCTCCATGTTCTCATCCACCTCCTGAGAGGCGGTTGCATTCATAATATTTTCAATGTCCTTGCGAATCTCAGCCTGGAGGTTCACGGTATCGAACTTCTCAGAGGGGGGCTGAATTTCGGGGATACGGATGGTCTGGTCAAGGGTTCCTCCCACGGCAGTGACGTCAGAGGGATGGATTTCCGTGATACCGTCGCGTCTTGAGCGGATCTGGCGGTACTTGTCCTCCTGCTGCTCCGAAAGGGGCTGATAGCACATCTTCATCTCGAGAGCCCGCTCAACATAGGGACCGTCGCCGAACCAGAGGATGATCTGATCGCAGATGTCCGTACATTTCTCGGCTTCGCCGTTTTTGTGATAAAGGTTTGCCAGCTCGTATGCCCACTCCTCGGTGAAATCATCCTCCTTGAGCTGCTCGAGGATGGATATGAGGGTTGCGTCATCCGCATGCTTTGCAACAGCGAGATGATACTTGATCACATATTTCAGGCTGTCATGGGGCGCGAGCTCAACGAAGTCGTCGTAATAAACCTGCGCAGCCTCAAGCTTGCCCCGCTTAATATCAAGCATGGCAAGTTCATAGACAACCATCCTTGCCACAGGTGATCTGTCATAGGCGAATTCCAGGATTTCCTCGCACTCATCCAGTCTGCCCACCATTTCGTAGGCCTTTGCAATGCGAACCATAACGTTGATGTTGTGGCTTTTTCTCCATTGGATGGAATCGGCAATGTCTGCCGCCGCCTCATGCTTTCCCGCAAGGGAAAGGCGTTTCATCTCATCAAGTTTTTCTCTCACATCAGTCTTTTCCACTGTTTTCTCCCTGAGATTTGTTTACTCTTTTCTGGTTTCTTTCTCTATCGAGTTCGTAGACGCTGGGCTTTCTGCTTCCGCGGAAAATGTCCAGCATACTGCGTTTTTTATACTCTTCCCTGCTCGCGTGTTTAGCGCGGATTTTCTCGCCGGGACGTCTGGGAATCTCGATTTCTCCCATGTCAACCTGTCCCGTGGCAGGGTTCACCTTATTCAGGCTGATGTAGGTGTAGGTGTCAAGAGGCAGCCTCTTTTTGATGAGGATGTAGGTTACAAGCTCATCAAGCATGAAGTAGACAATCGCAAACACCGGAACACCGATGATAATTCCGACAACTCCGAAAAGGGCACCACCCACAACAATGGCGAAGAGGATCCAGAAGGATGAAAGTCCCACTGTATCGCCGAGGACGATGGGCTTTATTACATTGCCGTCAATCTGCTGGATCACAAGAATGATGATTGCCAGCGGGATTGCCTTAATGGGCTCAGCCACAAGCACGAAGAAGATGCTGGGAATCGCGCCGATGAAGGGTCCGAACACGGGCACAAGATTTGTCACGCCCACGATAACCGCAATGAGGGGTGAGTAGGGAATCGAGCAGATGACGCAGGCGATGTAAACCGCAACGCCCACGATGAAGCTGTCGATAAGGCTTCCCACGATGTAGTTCTGGAAGGTGTCGTTTATTTTGCGGGTAAGGGCTACGATGTAGTTCGCAGTCTTGGGTTTGAATGCAGCGTAAGTAATCTTCTTCGCCTGGCCCGCAAAGGTTTCCTTGCCGGTGAGAAGATAAATTGCGGCCACGATTCCGATGATGATGTTGAATACAACCTTCACCACTGAATATGCGCCCTTGAAGATGGTGCTCATGGTGTCGGTAAGTCCCGGAAGAAGACTGGTTGTAACCCAGTGCTCCACATTTCCGGACATGTCATTGTAAATGCTCTCGATGTTCTTGACGTCGAGGTATTCCCTGCTCTGGCCGTTGGTGATATCCTCGAGCCATGCGAAAACCTTGTCCATGTAGGTGGGCATTCCCTTGATGAGTTCCTTGATGCTCTCAACCATCTGGGGAATGATGATAAGGATCAGAAGATAGATAATGACGCCCAGCACAACAAATCCGCTTGCAATGCCAAGGTAGCGCGCTCTTTTGTGCATGCCGCGCTTCTGACGGACGGGAATGTCGTAGGTGGGATGCTCGAGCTCCTCAATCAGGGCAAGCCTTAAGGCCTCACCCTCGAGAGGTGCCTCCCCTGCTGCCTTCGCCTTTGAAACAAGATATCTTTTGAGGCAGCGGGCGCGCATGCGGGGGTAGAGACTGCTTTCGATTCCACGCACAATCGGGTTGATAAGGTAGGCAATGACAAATCCGATTATGAAGGGCGAAAAGATCTTGACAATCTCGTCCCATCCGGCTGAAAAGCCCTTGTAACGGTAACATATGAAATAGAAAAGAATCAGTATCATTCCCGAAAGAGTCGCTATTCCGGCTTTGACGAAGTAGCGTTTTACGGGAAGTTCATCCTTAATTTTTCTCTCCAAAATCATACCTCCTGATAAAAATCAAGAATTAATTTCTGTAGTAGTTGATGAGGCAGCCCTTGAGAATGATGGTTCTCTCGTCGTCCGTAAGGTCGCCGAGAGTCATCTTGAACTCGCTGAGTTTGCCGTCCTTTACAACATATGCGGTAACCTCTGACTTCTTCTCCTCGATAACATTTTTGATGTCCTTAAGGAAAATCCAGTCGCCGTTGGCGAAGGGAAGGTCTCCCTCGGGAATGAGGAGGGGAAGCATACCCCAGTTGATAAGGTTGCTGCGGTAACGCTTGGTAGCATATTCATTTGCGATGTTTGCCCAGCCGCCGAGAACCTTCTGGCATGAGGCAGCCTGCTCGCGGGCAGAGCCGTCACCGGGCTTAACTGCGAAGATGGTGGAACCGATACCGAGGTTTGAGGTGTCAACGTCGGCGAAGGTGCCACGAACTGCTGCAAGAACACTCTCGATCTCGGGAAGCGCTGCCACGGGATCCTGTCCTGCCTCGATGGCCTTCTGTCCCTTCTGAACCTCCTTTGCACGGCCCACATATGCGGGATCCTTGCGGGAAAGCGCAAACTCTGCAAGACCAAGGGGGTTAGAGCGGTATGATGAGGTCTCGCCTGAGGGGATGAGCTCATCAGTGGTGGTAACGGGATCATGAATCTCGGATACGACCTTGATTGCCATGTTCTCGGGAAGGGCTGACATTGCGGGCCAGTCCTTGATGTTGGGACCGAATTTGATCTCAGCTGTGGGGTCTGCAACGCCCTTGCTGTCAAATACACGGTTTTCGTAGATTGACTTGTCGAAGAAATACTTAGGCTTTCTGTACTCGACGTCGATGTTTTCCGCAGAGGTAAGGTAGCCCTTGTTTGCTGCGGTTGCGGCGATTGAACGGGCGTCCATGAGGGCGACGGATGCAATCTGTCCGCTCTGAAGCTTCGAACCCTCGCGGTTCGGGAAGTTTCGGGTTGAGTGACGGATTGAGAAGCCGTTGTTGCCGGGGGTGTCGCCTGCGCCAAAGCAGGGGCCGCAGAAGGCTGTCTTCATGACTGCACCGGCTCCCATAAGATCCGCTGCAGCGCCGTTCTTGACGAGCTCCATGTAGACGGGCATTGATGCGGGATAAACGCTTAAGGTGAACTCGTCTGAGCCAATCGAAGCGCCGCGAAGGATATCGGCTGCGTCGCAGATGTTCTCAAAGCCGCCGCCTGCGCAGCCTGCAATGATTCCCTGGTCAACGTAGAGCCTGCCGTTTCTTACTTTGTTTTTGAGGCTGAAGTCAACAGCGCCGTCAAGGCTGACCTTTGCGCGCTTCTCACAGTCATCGAGAATGTCCATGAGGTTGGCGTTCAGCTCGTCGATGGTGTAGGTGTTTGAGGGATGGAAGGGCATTGCGATCATGGGCTTGATCTCGTCCAGGTTGATCTCGATGAAGCCGTCATAATATGCAACGGGAGCGGGATTAAGCTCCTTGAAGTCGCCCTTGCGTCCGTGGATTTCATAGAATTCCTCGACCCTGCTGTCGGTTTTCCAGATAGATGAAAGACAGGTAGTCTCGGTGGTCATAACGTCAACGCCGATACGGAAGTCAACTGAAAGACCTTCAACGCCGGGACCCACAAACTCGAGGACCTTGTTCTTGACGTAGCCCTTCTCGAATACCTCGCCGATGAGGGCGAGGGCAACGTCCTGGGGGCCAACGCCCTTGCGGGGCTTGCCGGTAAGGTAGATGCCGATCACGCCGGGCATGGGAATGTCGTAGGTTTTGCCGAGAAGCTGCTTAACAAGCTCGGGGCCACCTTCGCCCATTGCCATGGTTCCGAGAGCGCCGTAACGGGTGTGGGAATCGGAACCGAGGATCATCTTTCCGCCGCCTGCGAGCATCTCCCGGGCGAACTGATGAATGACTGCCTGATGAGGGGGAACGTAAATTCCGCCGTACTTTTTAGCGCAGGAAAGACCAAACATGTGGTCATCCTCGTTGATGGTGCCGCCAACGGCGCAGAGGCTGTTGTGGCAGTTTGTAAGAACGTAGGGAATCGGGAACTTTTCAAGGCCTGAAGCCCTTGCGGTCTGGATGATTCCCACGAAAGTAATGTCATGTGAAGTGAGCTTGTCGAACTTGACCTGAAGCTGCTCCATGTTTCCGGAGGTGTTGTGGGCCTCAAGAATGCCATATGCCATGGTGCCCTTCTTTGCGTCGGCCTTTGAAGGTGCGCTGCCGCAGGCTGCGTTAAGTGCTGCTGCCGCCTCGGGGCCGTCTGCTACGATTTTTTCTCCGTTTACGAGAAATACTCCGCCATCATAAAGTTTCATTTTTTATCTCTGCCTTTCCTGCCTAATAATTTTTTAATGCCTTTTGATTCCTCTTCCTCAGTCTGGGGTTCCTCCTCCCCTGTTCCGAAATGCAGCGCGTCAAGATCAGCGCCCATCTCATCCCCAGGAAGGGGCTCCGGCTCGTCTCCGGTCTTGGGGAAATAAGACTCGTTTACAATGATTTCGGGCTTTTCATAAACCACATCGGGCAGCTCTTCTATGCCGCCGAGCTCCTGAGCGATACGCTTGCGGGCATCCTCAATCGCCTGTGAATAAATTTTGGTGTCGTCGAGAGTCTGAAGCCTGCCCTTGAGCTCGAGCTTGTTGGAGCGAACGTTTTCCTCCTCACGGGTGAGCTCGTTCTGGAAGGTGGCGTAAATCTGTTCTATCTTTTCACGGCTCTGCTCAATGCTGCTGATTATACCGTCAAGGGTGTGATCAACATACATAAGAGAGGATGCAGTGATGTCGCCGGCCTCGGATTTTGCGGCCTTGATGAACTCCTCCTGCTCACGCTCCATGTCACGGCGGGCACGGTCCTTGCCGGCCTCGGTGAGCTCATACTCATCAAGCAGGGCGTAAATGCCGTTGCTTACCGCAAGAAGGTAATCGGAAAGCTCGCGGCGGTCAACAACCACCAGGGTTCCGCTGTTACCATAGCGCTCCGCAGAGGCAATAATCCTTCGCATTTCTCTTATGGCCTGCTCGATCTGAGCCTGTGTTTCATTTCCCATAAGTTACCTCATATTAAGCAGCGCGGATTACCCACGCATAGTTGTCCTATGATATAGTCCATAATATTTTATAACATAAGGGGAATTTATTCAAATATTTAGGGAAAAATAAGGATAAAGTCCTAGATAAAACGGAACAGTGCGAGCACGATTCAAAGGATTCCACATAAATTCGCACTCGTCGCATCCTTCGGATGCTCCAGTCCAGAATCTGAACAATAAAAAAGAGCGCCCTGCTTCGAAGTATCAGCCCCAAGCGTTTGCTCCACAACCGACTCGGCCCAGGCTGCCTCCCGTCACCCGAGAGGTCCTGCTTAGTGCTGCTTCATTCCTGACCTGACACGGTTCACAGGTTCCCGCCGCGGAAGACCCGGGCTTCAAGCATCGGCTGCGAAGGACTGCCTCAAAACATCAACCCCTCTGCAGGGCATCACCCCGGCTAAAGCGGATTTCCGGTACAAGGGACCGCTACTCCCCCGGCTGCTCGCGGGATAGTATATCCTATTTAAGAATTTGTTGTCAACCTCAGTCGAAGTTTGTTATTATTCTTTATTATGAGAAAAAAACTTACGGATGATGAAAAATTCATGAAGGCCGCCCTGCGGGAGGCAAAAAAGGCCGGCGCCATCAGCGACGTGCCCATCGGCTGCGTTCTTGTGCAGAACGGCAAAATCATTGCCCGTGGCTACAACCGCCGGAACGCCGACAAAAACACCTTAAGCCACGCGGAGCTTACGGTCATCAAAAAGGCCTCAAAAAAGACCGGGGACTGGCGGCTAGAGGACACTGTCATGTACGTGACCCTGGAGCCCTGTCAGATGTGCGCCGGAGCAATTGTCCAGGCCCGCATCCCCAAGGTGGTCATCGGCGCCATGAATCCCAAGGCCGGCTGCTGCGGCTCCGTGCTTGACCTTCTCCACGTTGACGGCTTCAACCACCAGGTGGAAATGGTAAACGGCATTCTGGAGGAGGAATGCGGTGCCCTTCTTACGGAATTTTTCAGAAAGCTGAGAAAGAATAAATGAAAATCATCGGATTTCAGAAAACTACATTACTGGACTTTCCCGGAAAGGTTGCGGCAACGGTATTTACTCCCGGCTGCAATTTCCGCTGTCCCTACTGCCACAACGGCGACATACTTGTGCCCGGAGAGGACATCGAACCCTTCTCGGAGGAGGAGGTTCTTCTGACCCTCAAAAAACGCTCCGGCGTGCTTGACGGGGTTGCCATAACCGGCGGCGAGCCCACACTGCAGCCCGATCTTCCGGAATTTATCCGCAAAATCAGGACTTTGGGACTTCTCGTAAAGCTCGATACAAACGGCACAAATCCCGGGATGCTTCGGGGACTTATTGACGAAGGCCTTCTCGACTACGTTGCCATGGACATCAAACAGTGCTCGGAAAAATATAACGAGGTTGCCTGCCAGAAGGTTTCCGATTTAGACAAAATAAAAAAGAGCGTCTCTCTCCTTCTTGAGGGCAGGGTCGATTACGAATTCCGAACCACCGTGGCCGACAATCTTATGTCAACCGGCGATTTCCAGGGGATCGGCCAGTGGATAAAGGGCGCAAAGGCCTACTATCTCCAGCAATACAAGGATTCGGACTTTGTGCTCGACCATAATTGTAAAGTGCCGTCCAAAGAGACGCTGGAGAGTTATGTAAACCTTCTTAAGGATTATGTTCCAAACACTCAGATTAGAGGCGTTGACTGATGAAATTTTCCTATGAAACACCAAGACTTGAGCTCAAGGTCCTTCCCGCAAGCATGGCGGAAAATGTACTTGAGTTCATGGAAAGAAATAAAGATATATTTGACAGATACGAGGCCAAAAGATGTGAGGACTTCTTCACGGAGGAATTCCAGTCTAAGCTTCTCACCTGCGAGCTCCAGCTTTTTCTGAAGTCCCAGGGGGCCCGGTTTTATGTTTTCGAAAAAAACAATTCAGACCGCATCATTGGATGCGTTCATTTTTACAACATGAGGCAGGCGCCTTACGACAGCTGCCTTGTAGGTTACAAGTTTGATAAGGATTTCCAGCACAGGGGTTACGCCACCGAGGCCCTCGCCGCCGCCCTCGACATAGTCTTCCGCGACGCGAAAATCCACCGTGTCGAAGCCACCGTGATGCCCTCGAACACCGCATCCATAAAGCTCCTTGAAAAGCTCGGATTCCAGTGCGAGGGACTCCTTCGAAAAAACATCTGCATCGACGGCAGGTGGGAGGATCATTATCTTTATGCGCTGCTGAATGAGTAGTTACTCCACCTCCACCACAGCGTAGGTGCCGCCCTCGGGGTTTTCGAGGCTGATGACAGTGCGGCCCTCCCGGACGCCGACTCTGGGGATGATGATGTCCCCGGCAACCGCCGCCTTAATGTACTCAACCCTTATGTGGGAAGGCGAGACAAACTCCCCAAGAGAATCAAGGGCAATGCCCACATACTGGCTGTTATTCACATGATCGTTGGTGTCAATCTGGCGCCAGCCCGCAACGACCGCCTCCTTATCCTCGAGCTCCTCGGGGATTTTTATTTTTCTGACTTCATCCTGCATCTCGATGTGAGGATGCATGTTGTAAAGCTCCGTGGAATCCGCAGGCGTGGGCCTTATGGGCTTGCCGGCGATTCCGTCATAGAAGAACCACTGAGCCTCGCCCCAGGCGATAAGATCCCCGGATTCGTCCCACATGCAGTGGTCACGGTAGCCGATGATTCCCTTGAAGGCGGAAGCCGCGGTGCCGTGGGTAATCTTTTCGTCAAGCTTCGGATAGCGCTTTACATACACATTCCAGGAAGCGAGCAGCCAGGCCCTTTTGTACTGCGAAAGGTGGGCCACGTCATGACCGAGGTCCGCGGAATTGGCATAGGCCGCATTCTGAAAATGATCGATAAGGGCAACAACCGAAAGTTCTCCCTTTTTGTTGATGTCGCTGTACCAGACGCGGTCATTTATGAGATACATATCCTTTTCTATCATAAGTTCTCCTAAAAAATCCCCCCTTACCGCCAGGTAAAGGGGGAATATTGATAATGGGGTTAAGACAAACTAGTTATTCTGGTTGAAGAATGACATGGTGTCTACGAGGGTTGTGGAGGTAACGTCAATCTCCTGGTTTACGCCGCGGAGCATTCCCATACGGTCTGCGATGGTCTGAAGAGATGCTGCTGTTTCCTCTGCGGAAGCTGAGTTCTGCTCGCCGACTGCTGAAAGTGACTCAACCTTGTCGGTGATTGATTTCTTGATCTCGTTGATGGTTCCGACTGATTCCTCAACATTCTGGCTGATGCTTGTGATGTTGTCGACAGCATCTGCAACCTGAACGAACTTCTTAGAGGTTTCCTCAAGCTTTCTAACCTGAAGGTTTGCGTTGTCGCCAAGGACATCTGCCTTGTCAGCGGTGTTCTTGATGGCGGTTGAAAGCTTGGTAACGATTGCCTGAATTTCAGCAGAAGCCTCACCGGTCTGAGCTGAAAGCTTGCCGATTTCGTCAGCAACTACGGCGAATCCACGGCCTGCCTGACCTGCTCTTGCAGCCTCGATTGAAGCGTTGAGAGAAAGAAGACTTGTCTGGTCTGAGATTTCCTGAATGTTTTCAACGATGGTTGCGATGCTTGAAGCCTCTTCAACGTTTGCAAGAGACATGCTTACGATCTCATCGATGTTGAGCTTGGTCTGGTTGTTGATGTCGGTCATCTCTTCCATTGCAGCCTCAGCATCCTTAGCAACCTCCATAGCGCTGTTGGTGTTGGAAGCAAGGCTTTCGATTTCGGTAGAGATAACATCCAGGCTTGCGGCCATCTCCTGAACCTGAGCCATGCAGTCTGCGATGTCCTGAGCCTGTGCAGAAGCGCCCTGGGCGATGTCCTGAACTGCGTTTGAAATCTGGTCAACGCCGTCTACTGAAATGTTAACGTTTTCGGTAAGGGTGCTTGAGTTGTTGCCAAGAGCGTCGGCAGAGCTGTTGATCTCATCGATGATGCCCTTGAGCTTCTCGTTAAGAGTCTTGGTCGCTGCAATAAGATCCTCAACCTCATCCCGGCCGTTAAATACGCTTGCTCTTGCGGTGGTCTTGAATTTACCCTTTGAAAGAGCCTCAATGTCAGCAGTGATAGCCGTAAGAGGATTGATGAGCTGAGAGAACATAAGATAGAGTGCAACTGCGCAGATTATAACCACAATGATTACAAGGATGACAATCTTTCTGACAGTAGAGTTAAGGTCAGCAAATACCTTGTCCTCGTCTGCGGAAATTACAAGGATGAAACGTCCCTGGGTGTCAACATGGTATGCTGCATACTTGAGGGCGCCCTTGAAAACATAGGTGGTAACATTGTCGCCGGGGATCTCACCCTTTGAAAGTCTCTCGCAAAGACCGGCTACAACCTCGTTGGTAACGGGCTCGCCGATTTTCTCGGGAGTGGGATGATAAAGCATGGTTCCCTCGGTGTCAACCAGGTAAGCATAAGAGCCTGCCGCGGTTGAAATGGTGACATCTGATAAGAGTTCCGCAATAGAATCCGGCTCGGCAAGGAAATTCTCGTTTTCCTCGAGGTTTTCCTCAACCTCCTGGCCATAGGCGATTGCCATATCCTGCATGTAATTCTTGGTGATGTTGTCATTCTGCTTTTTGAAGTCAACTGTCGCAACAACCGCAACAATGACAACACAGATGATCATAGCCAGAATCGAGCAGATTGCGGATTTCAGTTTGATTGAAATCCTTTTCTTGTTAGTGTTTTTTGAATTTGCCATTAAAAAATCCCCCTTAATTTACAAATTAGTGCAATTATTATACATTCTCTATGGATTTTTTACAACAATTTTCGGGTTTTTCGTGGATTTTTCTAACAATTTACCCAACATTAATCCGAGTCAACATTATATTGAGTTTTATTGAAAATTTCGGTACAATGAGTGGAAACAATTTCTTATTTATTAGAGGCAAATCATGAAGACCATTATTATCATGCCGGTGGCAAATGAAGAGGACACCATGGGGGCCGTGCTCGAGGAAATCCTTGCCCTTCCCTACGATGACCTTTACATTTACCCCATCATCGACAATTATTCAAAGGACCGCACGGAGGAAATCATCCGTTCCTACGAGGCGAAGGATCCCCACGTAAAATGCATTTTCTATAAGGAATCCCGGGGCGTTATCAGCTGCTACCTTGAGGGCTACCGTCAGGCACTTGCGGACGGAGCGGATTTCGTCATCGAAATGGACGGCGGCGGAAGCCACAAACCCTCGGAAATCCCGCTTTTTATGGACGCTCTTGCGGAGGGCTACGACTGTGTATTCGGCTCGCGTTTTGTTCCGGGAGGCGGAATTTCAGACCACCCCCTCTACAGACGGCTTTTAAGTTCCGGCGGAACCCTTCTCTCGAACCTTGTGCTGGGCACAAAATGCAAGGACATGACCAGTGGCTTCGAGGCTTTCAAGGCCGAGGTCCTCGCTTCCTACGATTTCTCAAAGTTCCTCTCCACAGGCCACATGTACCAGACGGAGATGCGCTTCTACTGCAGAAATTACAACTGGAAGGAGGTCCCCATCCACTACACCGGCGGCTCCTCTTCCCTGAAATGGAAGTCAGTCCGCGAGGCTCTGAAAATCCTTTTCATGCTTAAAAAGAACGAAACACTTGTACGCAAATAACCGCCCGGACGGCGTTGTTTTAACGGAATAAAACCATGCTTACAAAAACAAAACAGCTGGTGCGCCTCATTCGCTGCACCTGTATAATCGGAGTTATCTTCTCCATATATGCCATATTTGCCAACTTCTATGAATACGAGCAGTTCAACGACCTGGAGAAGGACGCCCTGGAAATCCGCGAAAAGACCAGCGATTTGAACGAGGACCTCTATCACATCCAGGCCACTGCCATGCTTCAGCTCCTGGTGGTGGATGAGGATGAAAAGAGCTCCTTCCAGGAGGAGTATGATGCTCTGAACAATGACATTCTCGCCGACCTTGAGGATATGGAAAAATATTTCACCTCATCCGAAGAGCAGAAGATACTTCACAATCTCTACTCCGACTATGTGGCATTCACCAAGCGGCTTCACCTTGCCACCGACATTTCCTCCTAACAGAAAATCGGTTCCCTGCAGTAATATGTCATCATCGTTCTCATCAATTACGTAGATGAGATGAACGAAAGCATCCGGCAGCTTCAGGAGAGAACCGACAAGAAAGTTAGCGAACGTCGGAGAAACTTCAGCCATTCCATCCAGAATTCACTGATAATTTCTGTCTTATTCTCAGTGGCGCTGATCGGAATTCTCTTCTTCACCAGCCGCTCGATCCGCCTTTCTTCAAAGAACATCGAAGAGGAATTTTTCACAGAGAGCAAATCACACCGCAAGCAGATTATCGGCATGCAGGAGAAGACCATCAACGACCTTGCGGAGCTGGTTGAGAGCCGTGACGGCAGCACCGGTTTCCACATCAAGAACACAGCCTGGTACGTCGACATCATCTCCCGCAAACTCATGGAGGAAGGCTATTATCCCGACCTTGTAAACGAGGACTACTGCGAGCACATCACCCAGTATGCGCCCCTTCACGACGTAGGAAAAATCCTTGTTTCGGATGCCATCCTCTTAAAGCCCGGAAAGCTTGACGAGGACGAATTCGACAAGATGAAGGAACACGCTGCCCAGGGCGGAAAGATTGTTGCCCGGATTCTCAACAACATCGAGACCCCGGAAAACATCAAGCTTGCCAGCGACATCGCCTCTTATCATCACGAGAAATGGGACGGAACCGGTTATCCCTTTGGACTTTCCGGCGAGCAGATTCCCCTCTGCGCAAGAATCATGGCGGTTGCGGATGTTTTCGACGCCCTGATTTCTCCCCGCATCTACAAGGCGGCTTTCCCGGTTAACAGGGCCTACGAAATCATCCAGGAGGGCGCAGGCAGCCACTTTGACCCGACTGTTGTGAAGATTTTCGTGGAGCTACGCCCGATTGTTGAGTCTTATCTGAAGCTCAACGCGCACATTCCTGCAGAGCAGTAAGGCGGGCACCAAACATAAACCTATCCCCCGCCTGCAGGCGGGGATTTTTAAGGAGCATATAAAATGAATTTTGCATTTCCCGGAATGGGAACCGTCATCAACACCCTTTTGATTCTGATTGGCGGATTTATTGGATTTGTATTTAAAAAATGGGTTAAACCCGAGATGGGCGAGGCCCTGCAGAATGTCTGCGGCGTCACGGTCATTTTTGTCGCCATCGGCGGCGTTATGGAAAAAATGCTCGTCTACAAGGACGGCGCCTTCTCCACCGAAGGCAGCATGATGATGATTCTTTCAATCGCCATCGGCACAATCATCGGCGAGGCCATCGGCATTGACAGATACATCGAGCAGTTCGGAGCATGGCTCAAGGTCAAGAGCAACAGTGAGGGGGACAATGGTTTCATCTCCGCCTTCGTGGACGCCTCCTGCACAGTCTGCATCGGTGCCATGGCAGTTGTGGGTTCCATTATGGACGCCATCTATCTTGACTACTCAATCCTTCTTGCAAAGGGCATCCTCGACTGCATCATAGTCTGCATAATGACCGCATCCCGGGGCAAGGGTGCAACCTTCTCCGCCATTCCCGTGTTCATCTTCCAGGGCGTCATCACCGTTGCGGCCTTCTTTGCGGGCCCCTTCATGTCAGACACCGCCCTAAATCATCTTTCGTACGTGGGTTCCGTCATGATCTTCTGTGTGGGACTTAATCTTATAAGAGACAAAAACATTCGCGTGGCAAACATGCTGCCCGGACTTATCATCTGCGCCCTCTGGCCGTGATGAAGGAGGAAAAATGGATTCTAATTTAAGAAGAACCTGGGCTGAAATAAACCTGGATAATCTGAAATACAATTACGAGACCCTTCGCAAAAAGATCGGCGAAAACTGCCGTTTTCTCGGCGTTGTGAAAGCGGACGCCTACGGCCACGGCGCAACCCAGGTGGCACATGAGCTTGAAAGGCTCGGCGCCGATTACCTTGCGGTTTCAAGCACTGACGAGGGACGGGAGCTGAGAAAGGCCGGCGTGAATATGCCGATCCTTGTCCTCGGGCACACCCCGCGGGAGCAGGTTGAAACCCTCATAAAGTACAACATCACCCAGGCCATCACCTGCGAGAGCAAGGCCAACGAGTACAGCGAGGAAGCCACGAAACTCGGCAAAACCCTGAAGGTTCACATCAAACTTGACACAGGCATGTCAAGACTGGGCTTCCTTTGTGATGAAAACCATTTCGAGGGCGGCGTCGAGGGCGTTTACCGCTCTGTCTGCCTCCCCGGACTTGACGCGGAGGGAATCTTCACCCACTTTGCCCTGTCCGACGAATACACGGACTTTGCAAAGGATTATACAAAAAAGCAGCTTGACACCTTCCTCAGGGTTATAAATGCGGTTGAGGCAAAGGGCTTTAAGTTTAAGATTCGTCACTGCGCAAACACCGGCGCTGTGGCAAATTATCCGGAAAGCTACCTCGATATGGTGCGTCCCGGACTTCTTCTTTACGGCTACGGCCCCGAGGCGAAGGCCCTTGGATTAAAGCCCGTCATGGAGGTCAAGACCTCCGTCAGCACCATCAAAATCTACGAGCCGGGAATCTGCGTAAGCTACGGCGCAACCTTCACCTGCGAGAAGAAAACCCGTATGGGCGTGGTCCCCATCGGTTACGCGGACGGACTTTTCCGCGCCTTATCCAACAATTATTCCTTTGAATGCAGCGGCAGCAAGCTCCCCATCCGGGGCCGGATCTGCATGGACATGACCATGATTGACCTTACGGACGCGCCCGAGGTTGCGGTAGGTTCGGAAATCACGGTTTTCGGCGCAAACAATCCCATCGAGGATATGGCAGTCGCCGCGGGAACCATCCCCTACGAGCTGACCTGCTCCGTCTCGAAGCGCGTCCCCAGAATCTTCCTGAAAAACGGGGAGATTGTGGAGAGAGAACTGAAGCTGAAGCTTGACTAATTTGAACGCAAGCCGCGAAGCGGATTGCGTTCATGAACAAGCAGCGAAGCGAATTGCGAATGTCCGCTTTACTTGAATCTATAAAAAATCCGCCGGACCTAAGGTTCGACGGATTTTATTTATGATTTGGATTTTTGATTTGGAATCGTAACGGATCCCGGCCTACTGCTCCTCGGAAAAGAGCTGCTTGTACCACTCCAGGGCTCCTGCGTAAGCGTCATAGACAGCGCCTGTTGAGATGTTCTTCAGAAGAAGCTGTCTTGAAACCTCCTGCCATGAAGCGTTTTCGTACTGCTTAATGAAATCAAGTATCTCAACATATTCACCCTCGCCCTTGAGGAGTGCCTTGTTGACATTTATGGGAAGCTTTACAAGAGAAAGAGCCTCCTCCATGGGCTTTTCAAGGATTACATCGATAACGGAGAAGAGTCCCATAAGGAAAATCTCGGAAGAGAAACCACCGAGGCCGAAGGCGGGTGCAAGATTCTCGGCGAACTTCGCGCGAAGGAGTGAAACCCTTGTGATCTCGCCGGGACGGTCAGCGCAAAGCTCCCGGGTGACAGCGGTACTGATCCATTTCTTCAGTTCCTTCTGGCCCAGCATTGCGGCTGCGTGGCGGATGGAAGTAATCTCGGAATTCAGGGACATGCGGTTCACCATCTTAAGAAGGGAGATGATGAGCGCGGGGTCGCGGGAAATGACATCCGCAGCATCCGTGAGCTCGTAGTTTGGCTCGTTCACCACATTGAGAAGCTCGATGTAGTTGATTTTGACGGGTGCAATGTCCTTCTGGCTCTTAACGGCGGGCATACGGAAGAACTCGCCCTCGTAGAGATCGAAACCGCCCTGGGCAACCAGCATGTCATAATCCTCCTGGGAATTGACATTAACGGCAACCAGCCTCAGGTTGGAATAAAGCTTTGAAAGAATGGTTCTTGCATTCCTGATGTTGACCTTTTTGTGGTCGAGGAAAGCGTAATCCATCAGCCGTATGATGGGATTGTAGCTGTCAAACTGGGGAATGGTGATTTTCCTGATGGCAAGACGGAAGCCCGCCCTCTTCAGGACAGCGATGCGGCTGATGTAATTTTCGTCGGGTGTGATTGATGTGTCAAAAAGGAGAACAACCTTCTCACGGCCCTCGGGACACTGGGATTCAATGTCGGAGAAAACCGACACGTTGTTCACCTCCACGAAAACCTCCTTGTCATCGGAAAGTGTCGCAAGCCCCATTGATTTGACAAGGTCCAGGCCGTCAACACGGGCAAGGCCGTCAAATCTTCCTGTTCCGAGATGACTGGGATTTAAGAGGAAGTTGTCCTTCTGTGTGAAAAGCGAATAGGCACGAACCGTGGTTGTGCCGTCAAAAAGCGGAATTAAAGTAGTTAACATAATGTATCCCCCATGGATTTTGTAACCTGCCCTTATAATAACATTATGGATAATTTTATGCAATTAAAGGTTAGTCTCGTTCATTCGCTTCTTAATGCGGTGCTTTATTTTGTTTCGTGAATCATTGTCTTTATAAGATCGTCATCACACTCCGCCCAGAATACGGAATTGTCGGCTCCCGCCCAGGGCTTTAATGTAAAGAAGGTGTATTTTATGACGCCGTTCTTCTCCTCCCGGAGCACCCTTCTTTCGGCGGCATCCGAAACAATGGACTGGGTGAACATGACAAGCGTAACCTGTTCACAGCGTGACTCATAGATTGCCTTTAATTTGCGAAGGTCCGCCAGAAGCCTCTCCTCATCTGTTTCCGGACAAAGCCTGTGGTGGTAATAGATGTGAAGGTGCTTACCTTTAAGCTCCAGCATCGCAATGCATCGTCTTTTTATGGTTTTGCGCATCTCCTCTTTTCCGAGAACATCGTGATGGGTGAACTCGAACCCCTTCATGCAGGACTCGTCATAGCGGTTTTCGCAGGTGTATTTGGTATTGCGGGCTACCCGCTTGTTATCCGCAACGCCGTATTCGAGGTAATCCGTATTCACAAGATCCGCAAAGTCCGCCTCCTCAATCTGGAGAAGATACTCGATGTTCGAACGGCCCGAAGAATAGGGCGATGAAAAGGACTTAATGCCATGTCTTTCGAGAATCCTGTCGGTCAGGCAGTTCTCCCCAAAGGAAAGGTATATGTTCCTTTTGCGGCGGTTCCTGAATTTCAGAATCTTCTTTTTGAATTTTTTTATCTGTTTTTTTATCAATCGTCTGCTGCCCTTATTTCATTTTTATAAGCTCATATTCCCTTGTTCCGATGCCGATCTTTTCAGCATGCTCAAGGGTTTCCTTATAGCGGACGTTGGGGTTTGAGTCCATGAAATGGTCATGGTGATGATGCCAGTCGTCCTTCTCAAGGTTGTCGGAAAGCTGTGAATGGGGCATGGGATCGGCCGCAAGGCACAGGTCTACGCAGGCCTGGTCAAGGGCAACCGGATCGAAGCTTGCAAGCATTCCGATGTTGGGAAGGATGGGGGCGTCGTTCTCACTGTGGCAGTCACAGTTGGGAGAAACGTCCACAATAAGGCTGATGTGGAAGTTCGGACGGCCGTCAACGACTGCCTTTGTATATTCGGCTATCTTGCAGCCGAGAACCTCGTTTGCGTTGTCATTGGGGTTGTAGATGGCGTCAAAATTGCAGGAACCGATGCAGCGGCCGCAGCCCTTGCAAAGGTCGTAATTGATGACAGCCTTGCCGGTGTCGTAGCTGATTGCATCCGAGCCGCACTCCCTGCTGCAGCGTCTGCAGTTTCTGCAGTTTTCCTCGTTGATGACGGGCTTGCCGTGATTGTGCTGATGCATCTTTCCGGCGCGGCTTCCGCAACCCATTCCAATGTTTTTGAGGGCGCCGCCGAAGCCGGTGCACTCGTGGCCCTTGAAATGATTGAGGGAGATGAAAACGTCCGCATCCATCACCGCACGGCCGATGTAGGCCTCCTTGCAGTACTCGCCGCCCTCGATGGGAACAGTGATGTCATCGGTGCCGCGAAGTCCGTCGCCGATGATGATGTGGCAGCCTGTGGTTGTCTCGTTAAAACCGTTCTCCTGGGCGCAGCTCAAATGCTCGAGGGCATTCTTGCGGGAACCGGGATAAAGGGTGTTGCAGTCCGTAAGGAAGGGCAGTCCGCCCAGCTCCTTGCATACGTCGGCAACAGCCTTTGCGTAATTGGGACGAAGATATGCTATATTTCCGAGCTCGCCGAAATGAATCTTGATGGCAACGAACTTGTTGTCCATGTCGATGTCACCGATTCCGGCAACCTTGATGAGTGTCTTGAGCTTCTGGGGCAGGCCGATTCCGTTTGCTGTACGGAAGTCGGTGTAATAAACCTTTGCTTTTTCCATGTGTTACTCCTTATACATTTTATGATGCTTATAATTCAATCTGCGAGAACTGTTCCGCCGCCTTGCGCCATCTTTCCTCAAATTCTCCGACTTCATGGCCGCTGACCTTGCGGTACAGGGCCCAGATGAACCAGAAATAGGCGATTACAGCCGTGTATGTTTTGAAGTGTGCAATCTTCTTTTCATCAGCCTTATCCCCCAGATACAGGCGGATAAACTCCTCCGCCTCATCAACCGTATAACCTGCGTCGGCAATATAATAGCCCACGTCAATCCCCGGGTCCGCCATTCCGGCATATTCCCAGTCGATTATATCAATTTTATCATCTGAAATTAAGATGTTGGGGCCGTAAAAATCCCCGTGACAGAAGCATTCCTCAACACCGTCTCCGGCAGTCTCAAGGTAACAGCAGGCCACGCTCTCCTTCAGCTCACGGTACTGTATGAGGCTGTGG
>R03__coassemble_525_pt1 | contig 21435 bp, 23 predicted proteins | sample R03__metabat2_high_PE_063 | metagenome-assembled genome bin R03 | reverse complement strand
GGGTGAAGTAGTAGTTATCGAGGAAAGTTTTGGTGTCAGAATCACCGAAATTGTTAAATAAAATCCTAAGCCAATAAAAGTAAAAGGAGAACATTATGGCAAAGAATATTCTTATCTGTGACGATGCAGCATTCATGAGAATGATGATCAAGGACATTCTCACCAAGAACGGCTACAACATTGCCGGTGAGGCTGAGAACGGTGCTGTCGCCGTTGAGAAGTACAAGGAGACAAATCCCGATCTTGTTCTTATGGACATCACCATGCCCGAGATGGACGGTATCCAGGCTTTAAAGGCTATCCGCGGCAACGATCCCAACGCAAGCGTTATCATGTGCTCAGCAATGGGCCAGCAGGCAATGGTTATCGAGGCTATCCAGTCAGGCGCTAAGGATTTCATCGTTAAGCCCTTCCAGGCAGAGCGTGTTATCGAGGCAGTTAAAAAAGTTGTAGGCTAATATGAATTTTCTTTTCCTTACAGCAGAAGGCGGCTGGGCGGAAGGCCTTAACGCGAAGCAGAACGCAGAGGGCGCGGCAGGTGCCGCAGTTTCCGCAAACCACGGAAATAGCATAGGGCAGCTTTTGATGGTGCTCTTTGTATTCTTTTGTGTGGTTGTGCTCTGTTACTATGTGACAAGGTATCTTGCCGGAATCCAGAAGTCCAAAAGCAAAGGCCGTAACCTTCAGATAATCGAGGTGACCGGACTTGCCAGCGGAAGCTACCTTCAGCTTGTAAAGGCAGGCAAAGACAAATATTATGTTCTGGCCGTATCCAAGGAAAATGTCACGAAAATCGGTGAGCTTACTGCCGACGAGCTCTTAGAGGGCGAAGGCGATGAGGAAGCCGAGCTTCCTGTTGTTCCGGATGCATTCAGGGAACTGTTTGACAAGGTCAGAAACAAAAACAAAAAGGCTTAATATGGCAAAGAAAATTTTCTGCAGGATAACCCTGCTTTTGGCAGCCTGCTTTTTATGCTCTGCCATTGCGCTTGTTATAAAAGAGAATATTGCATCCGCAGAGGGCCTTAATACCACCGCTACAGCTGATGACATCGACGATCTGAATGTTGAAAGAGGAGAGCATGAGGAGGTTCCCACCAACGTAAACGAGGACCACAACCTTTTCTCCCTGACCTACAACACCGATGCCACCACCGCCACGGGACCCATACAAATCCTTCTGGTGTTGACGGTCATTTCACTTGCGCCGTCAATCCTGGTCATGATGACCAGCTTCACCAGAATTATTGTGGTTCTTCATTTCACAAGAACCGCCATTGGTACCCAGACCTCGCCCCCGAATAATGTACTTATCGGCCTTGCGCTTTTCCTTACATTGTTCATCATGTGGCCCACCTTCTCAACCGTCTACGACACGGCCATAAAGCCCCTTGACGAGGGCGAGATCACTCAGGAGGAAGCCCTTGAAGCGGGAATGGAACCCATAAGGGAGTTCATGTTCAATCAGACCCAGATAAAGGATCTGAACCTTTTTATCACTATCTCCGGTGATACCTACGAGAACTACGAGGACATCCCCAGCAGGATTCTGATTCCGGCTTTCATGTTAAGTGAGCTTCGTACCGCATTTATTATCGGCTTTTTAATTTACATACCCTTTGTTGTTATCGACATGGTTGTGGCTTCGGTGCTCATGTCAATGGGTATGATGATGCTGCCGCCCACGACAATATCCCTGCCCTTCAAGATTCTTCTCTTTGTTCTTGCGGACGGATGGGAACTTATCATCGGCAGCCTTGTTAAAACATTTTACTGATTCTGGAGGAACTTATGTCACAGGGAATGGTCCTCGACATTGCAAGAGAGGCTATTTACAACATAATAATCTGTTCGCTTCCGACGCTTCTTGTATCCCTTGTAGTGGGCCTTGTTGTCAGTATTTTCCAGACAGTTACCTCAATACAGGAGCAGACGCTGACCTTTGTACCCAAGATGATTGCGGTTATGGCGAGCCTCATGATTTTCGGAAGCTTCATCCTTGACCAGATTACAGGCTTCATCACCAATCTTTGGACAAACTTCAGCCTGTATGTCAGTTAAGCATGGTAGATGTTTCATTTTCGCTTTTTACTGTAGAATACTTTATTCTGATTCTTGTAAGGGTGACGGGGCTCATTTCCACAGCGCCGTTTTTCAACACCAGAAATACTCCCGCAAGGGTCAGAGTTGCGCTGGGTGCCTTCATTGCGCTTCTTCTCATGGAAACAGTCAATGGGCAGGGCACCTATACATACAGTGGATCAATAGGTTACGGAATCTTGGTCCTTCAGGAGGGAATTACAGGTATGTTCATCGGCCTTGCTGCGAACATTTGTAATTCCATTATTTTATTTGCGGGAAATATGATAGATACCCATCTGGGACTTTCCATGGCGACGGAGTATGACCCCCAGAACGGCGCACAGGTAACACTGAATTCCTCATTCTACAATTACCTGTTCATGATGCTCCTGATTATTTCAGACATGCACCAGTACATCATAAGGGCCCTCGCCGACACCTACACCCTCATCCCAATCGGGGGTGCGACCTTCGGAAACGAGTCCCTTTACACAGGTGTCGTGACCTTTTGCCTGGAGTTTTTTTCCATAGCCTTCAGGATCACCCTTCCTGTTTTTTCATGCATCATGATTTTAAACTGTGTGCTTGGAATAATGGCAAAGGTGGCGCCCCAGATGAACATGTTTGCGGTAGGTATCCAGATTAAAATCATATCGGGATATGCCATACTGTTTGTCACTGTGGCAATACTTCCCCGAATGGCAAATCTCATATTTGATGAGATGAAAACCATGATGGTAAGAATTATAGAAAGTATGATGAGATGACAGATTACCTTCTTCCATACAACTTACAATATTTTGCGGATGGCCCCGGCGGGGAGAAGACCGAGGAGGCTACTGCAAAAAAGAAAGAGGACACAAGAAAAGAGGGCAAAGTTGCCAAGTCCAAAGAGATTTCAAACGCCCTTGTGCTCATATCCCTCTTCCTTACCCTGAAGTTTTTTTCCGGATTTCTGGCAAACCGTTTCGATGATGTTTTCAGATGGTGCTACGGCCTCATTCCGGATTTTGTCAGCACCAATGCAAAGGCAATTTCCATTCCGGAGATTCATTATATAATTTTCCGGGGACTTGTTTATGTTTTGCTTTGCACGGTGCCCTTCCTTGCGGTCAGTTTTGTGGTTTCTGTTGCTGCGAACATTTTCCAGTTCGATTTCAGGGTTACCACAAAGCCCATGGAGCCGTCCCTTGACAAGTTTAATCCCATAAACGGCTTCAAAAGAATGTTTTCCAAGCAGCAGCTTTTTGAGCTTGGAAAGAGTATTGCAAAAATAATCCTGATTTTTGTGGTTGCCTACAACTGCATAAAGGGTGAGTCAGAAAATTTACTTCTTCTCTATGACATCCCGCTCATGTCGGCGGTAAGTCTTGTGGGACAGATTATTATTGATGTCGGCCTTCGAATCAGCCTGGTCTATATCCTCATTGCGGCCATCGATTTTTTCTATCAGCGCCACAAATTCAATGAAGACATTAAGATGACCAAGCAGGAGGTCAAGGACGAATATAAAGATGCGGAAGGTGATCCCGTCATCAAGGGACGTCAGAAGCAGAGAATGATGGAGGCCTCAAGGCGCCGTATGATGAAGGAGGTTCCCAATGCGGACGTTGTCATCACGAACCCCACTCACATTGCGGTTGCCCTTCGCTATTCCCCTCCGGAGGATTCGGCTCCTGTGGTCGTTGCCATAGGCTACGATCTTGTGGCCCTTCGAATCAGGGAAATAGCAAAAGAAAACAACGTTACAATAGTCGAAAACAAAATGCTGGCCCGAAGCCTTGCGGCAAGCGGAGTGGATGTGGGAGATACGATTCCCCCGGACCTTTACGAGGCGGTTGCGGCCATTCTTGCAAACCTTGCAAAGTTCCAAAACTTCGGGGCGGCATAAGGGCTGCAGATTTTATAAATTTCGGCATAACATAAAGATAAATGCGGGATAAAATCCGGCAAAGCAAAAAAGGGAAAGGAGGATAATATGGGACAGGCTCGCGGAGTACAGAAAACCGATCTGGCTGTGGGAGTTTACCTTATGTGCGCAGTTGCGTTCTTCATTGTTCCCATTCCCTCAATCCTTCTTGATGTGATGCTGGCAATCAACATGAGCCTTGCACTGATCGTACTTTTCAATACCCTTTTCGTGCATGACGTACTTGACCTTGCCTTTTATCCCACACTGCTTCTTTTTACGACCATATTCCGAATTTCCCTTAACGTTTCCTCAACGAGACTTATCTTAAGGGACGGCTACGCAGGAAACGTGGTCGCAACCTTCGGATCCTTCGTTGGCGGTGGCAATCTTATCATCGGCGCCATCATCTTCATAGTCCTTCTTATCATTCAGTTCATTGTCATCAACAAGGGTTCTGAGCGAGTATCAGAGGTAACCGCTCGATTCACCCTTGATGCTATGGCCGGTAAGCAGATGGCTATCGATGCCGACCTTAACACCGGCGCAATTGATGATAAGGAGGCAAAGAGAAGAAGAGATAAGATTCAGGAGGAATCAAACTTCTTCGGTTCCATGGACGGTGCCACAAAGTATGTAAAGGGAGATGCCACAGCAGGTCTTATCATCACCCTTATCAACCTTGTGGGCGGCACCATCATGGGAGTGACAGTCCAGGGCTCATCCTTCGCTGAGGCAATTACCGCCTACGGACTTCTCACCATAGGTGACGGTCTTTGCTCGCAGATTCCTTCCCTCCTTATTTCCCTTGCAACAGGTATCCTTGTAACCAAGGGCTCAAAGGAGCAGGACTTTACGGAAACCCTCGTAAACCAGCTCTTCGGCATTCCGAAGGTTCTTTATATTGTAGGCTCTGCGCTTATTGCCCTTGGAATCATAACTCCTCTTAACCCTGTGCTGTTCTGTTCACTTGGGGTTCTTCTCATTATTGCAGGACGTTCCATCTCCCAGAATATTAAAGAGGAGAAGGTGGAAGAGGAGGCAGCCTCAGAGGAGGTGGAAGCCGAGGAAATCAGGCGCCCCGAGAATGTTGTATCCCTTCTTTCGGTTGATCCCATCGAGCTTGAGTTCGGTTACGGTATCATTCCCTTAGCGGACGTTAACCAGGGCGGTGACCTTCTCGACCGTGTTGTAATGATTAGGCGTCAGATTGCAATTGAGCTTGGTACTGTTGTTCCCATCATTCGTTTGAGGGATAACATCCAGCTTAATCCCAACCAGTACATTATCAAGATCAAGGGAATTCGCGTCACCGAGGGCGAAATCCTTTTCGACCATTATATGGCCATGAACCCCGGAAATGTGGAGGATGAAATTGCGGGTATTCCCACCTTTGAACCCTCCTTCCATCTGCCTGCCCAGTGGATTACCGAAGCGCAGCGTGAGCGTGCGGAGGCTCTCGGTTACACCGTTGTTGATCCTCCCTCAATCATCGCCACCCACCTTACGGAGGTTGTCCGCACCCATATTGCGGAGCTTCTCACACGTCAGGATGTACAGAATCTTGTCAACAACCTGAAGGAGACAAATCCCGTTCTTGTGGACGAGCTTACACCCAAGCTCCTTGGCCTTGGCGAAATCCAGAAGGTGCTTCAGAACCTTCTTCGGGAGGGCATCTCAATAAGAGATCTTCTTTCGATTTTCGAAACTCTGGCAGATCATGCCGCAACCACAAGGGATACGGATGTTCTTACAGAGTATGTAAGGCAGAATCTTAAGCGGGCTATCTCCGGAAAATACTTTGACGCAAACGGTGTCACGACCGTAATTACCCTCGATCCTAAGATTGAGCAGGAGATTATGAGTTCCGTCAAGCCCACTGAGCAGGGAACCTATCTCACCCTTGATCCGGAGCGCCAGCGCCTTATAATCGAGGCTTTAAAGGAGCAGGTAAAGAAGCTTGAGGATGCGGGAAAGAACCCCATCATCATCACCTCCCCCATCGTGCGAATGTATTTTAAGAAAATGACTGAGGACTATTTTGCTGACCTCATTGTTGTTTCATATAACGAAGTTGAATCGGATGTTGAACTTCAGTCTGTTGGAATGGTAAGCGTAAATGATAATTAATAAGTATCAGGGAAAAACAAAGGAGGAAGCCATCGAACTTGCAAAAAAGGAGATGGGTCCCAACGTTGTCATAATGAATGCCAAGGAGATTGCTCCGAAGGGCCTTGCTGGAATGCTTCATCTTCGCCAGGGGCTTATTGAGGTTACGGCGGCAATCGAGGAAAAGGATGCACAGGTTGGCTTTACCGCTGTTGCCGACGAAAAGATCGATCTTTCCGCCACAGCGCCCCTTCCCTCACCCCGGGGTGAAGACTGGGCAGGTGCCTTATCCGAGCTTTCCAAGATTGTTGAAAAGAATCCAGATTTAAAGGATAAAAAGCCCGCAACCTACGAGCGCCCTGTGGTAAAGCAGCCTGAGATGGCGCAAAGACAAAGCGAGCAGGCCGCAAAGCAGCCTGAGATGGCGCAAGGACAAAGCGAGCAGGCCGTAAAGCAGCCTGTGCCTTCCGCAGCAGCCCCTGAAGCGTCGCCTGCGGTAAGAACTGAAAAGAGCGCGATGGAAACCTTCGCAAAGTCCGCACCCCATATCAGTGCCCATGAGAGCAGCGGAAATGTCATCAAGGCAGAGGGCGCTTCCTTCTTCAGCGACGGCAAAAGCGAGAACGCGGCAGGCAAAACCCAGGGCTATATCAAAACCCTGTACAATACCCTTCTTGACCATGAGATGGACGAAAAATACATCAACCGGGTCATGGAGGAGGTGGAGAAAACCCTTCACCAGGGCAGCTCTCTTGATTACCTTGTCTCAAATGTATATCAGAAAATGGTCCTTATGCTCGGAAAACCCAAGGTTATTTCCCTTGCGAGAAAGAAGCCCAAGGTTGTATTTTTCATAGGCCCCACAGGCGTGGGAAAGACCACCACCATCGCAAAGATTGCCGCAACCTTCCTGCTTGAAAAGGAAAAGGAAATTGCCCTTCTTACCGCCGACACCTACAGAATCGCAGCCGCAGAGCAGCTTCAGCGCTATGCGGATATTCTTCATGTTCCCGTATCCATTGTCTATTCCCCCGAGGACATAAATGCCCAGGTTGAAAAATATGCGGACATGGATCTTATTCTGGTGGACACCGCCGGATTCTCACACAAGAACAACGGTCAGAAGGAGGATATGAAGAAGCTTATAGCAAACCTTGATGAGTCCTACGAAAAGTCCGTATATCTTGTTTTGAGCGCCACCACAAAATACCGCGATCTTTTGGAGATTGCGGACACCTACAAAGAAATTGCGCAGTATGATCTCATCTTCACAAAACTCGATGAGACAAACTGCTACGGCAATATTATGAATCTGCGCCTCTACACAGGAAGCGGAATCGGCTATGCCACCACAGGCCAGAATGTCCCCGGCGACATCGAGGTAATCGACACCCAGAAAATCGTAAAGCAGCTTCTGGGAGGTAAGTAGTATGGATCAGGCACAGCAGCTTCGTGAAATCATGGCAAAGCGAACCGTATCGGAGCCGAAGACTGCCCGTGTAATCACCGTCACAAGTGGAAAGGGCGGTGTGGGAAAGTCCAACACCTCGGTAAACCTTGCTGTTGAATTTACGAAAATGGGAAAGAAGGTCATCATTTTCGATGCGGACCTGGGACTTGCCAATGTTGAGGTAATGTTCGGAACGGTTCCCAAGGGTAATCTTTCGGATGTTATTTACCGCGGCAAAAGTATTATGGATGTAATAACCGAGGGCCCCATGGGAATCGGTTTTGTATCCGGCGGCTCAGGAATAGTTGGACTTAACAACCTAAGCTCGGAGCAGATCAACTTTCTTGTGAACAATCTTACCGAACTTGGCAAGGTATGTGATATTCTCATAATAGATACGGGTGCAGGTGTTTCGGACAGCGTATTGTCCTTTGCCCTTGCAAGCCCCGAAATTATCCTGGTGTCAACCCCCGAGCCCTCATCCCTGACGGATTCCTATTCCCTTATGAAGGCACTTTACAAAAATCCTTCATTTTCACAGGGCGGGGCAGTTGTACATGTGGTTGCAAACAAGGTTTCCTCCTACCAGGAGGGGCAGCTTGTCTATGAAAAGCTGAAAACCGTTGTTGCGCAGTTTTTGGGTGGAAAACTTGAATATCTCGGAATGATCCCAAGCGACCCCATGCTCGAAAAGGCTGTGCGCATGCAAAGGCTTGTTTCCGTCGAATATCCCGGCGCAAAGTCAAGCCGTGCATTTAATATTATTGCAAACAATCTTGAAAAACACGAATCTGTCATGGCTCTTCCGAGAACAAACCTCGGACAGATGTTCCAGGGCTTCTTTAAGAGAGGAAATAAATGATACCCGAAATAATTGGCATAGGCAGAAGAGTTGAAATCAGAATTCTGCAGCAGATGCGACAGAAAAATCTAACGCCCGACAAGGTGCATGTTTACGGCAGCAAGATTGCGGATATTGATTACCAGAAATCAATCATCTATATCTACAATCCCACAAGCGCCGGAACCCCGGTTATACTTGAGCGTGAAATCCGTTATGTTTTCATCTTTTATACGGAATCTGGCCTCTACAGTGCCGAGGGCTTCTGCATAGGACGAAAGATGGACGGAAACATCCCCCTCAACGCCATTGCAATCACGAGCGATGTTGCAAAGTACCAGAGGCGCGAATATTACCGTGAATCCTGCAGCATTCCCCTTCAGTTCAAGCAGATTGTCAAGGATCCCGCCAAAATGAAGGATGACGAGATCATAGCCGAGTTTTTGACAGGGCCCGGGGAGATTAAGGACGGAACCATACTTGACATAAGCGGAGGCGGCCTGAGATTCAAATCCGATTCAAGGCTTGTCACCGGCGTCTACAGCATTTTCAGATTTGAAATAATGAGCAAAGGACAGCCCGAGGAAATGGTTGTCCCGGGATATATGATAGCATCGGACAAGATTGACGGCATTGCGGTTTATCACAACCGCACGCAGTTTATTTTCCACTCCGAGAAAGAGCGCGAGAAGATTATTTATTTCGTATTCAACGAGCAGAGAAGAAAGCGTAATAACTCATAATCATGAAAAAAATTAAAGATATTGTGGTTGTTAGTCACTTTGCACTCGTGAGAAGTGAGCTTTGTGATATAATTAACGCATCAACTGAATATCGCGCAGAAAGTTTCGACTGGAGCATCAAAAGAGCCATCTCCGAAAAGCGTGGGGATGAGGTTCTTCGCATCATCGACATCGATTCCTTTGACAAGACGGCGAAGGAGGAGGTCAAGGATTATATCAGGGCAGGAATTCCCGCCGGTACGATTTTTATCATCGGAACCCTGGACCTTAAGGCAGTAATGCAGCCGCCCTTCACTGAAAAAGGTTTTTGCTTTGTCACAAAGATGCCCGGTCACCTCACCGAAAATGACAGATTTCGCAGGAATTTCTTCTCCGCTCTCGAAAAGAACGGTATTTCCGTAAAGCAGGGAGCAAAGCCGGAGGCGGTTTCCGCAAGGGCTTCTGCCCTTAAGAGGGAAGCGCCCGGAGGAGAAGCTTCAGCCTCGGCACAGACACCTGCAAGACCTGTTATGACCAGGGGCGGCGAGATTGTACGTGCCAGAGATTTAAGGCCGGAGCGTCATCTTCGCGTTTCCCTTGACTCAAAGGGAAGGATTGATGACCCCAACCTGATTGTTGCAATCGCAAGCTCAACAGGCGGTCCAAAGGCACTCCAGGACATGATTCCTCTCATCTCGGCAAAGGTGAATGCACCCATGATCATCACCCAGCACATGCCGGCGGGCTTTACAAAGTCCATGGCGGAACGTCTTGATGACATTTCCCAAATCCATGTCAAGGAGGCGGAGGACGGGGACATTCTCCAGAAGGGCTGGCTCTATGTGGCACCGGGCGGCAAGCATCTTACCATTGTGCCGATTCCCGGCGGAGGACATAAGGCTGTTCTTTCGGATGAGGCACCTGTTGGCGGACTTAAACCCTGCGCAGATATCATGTACAAGTCTCTTGAGACATCGAATTATTCTTCCATCCTCTGTGTTGTTCTTACGGGCATGGGAGAGGACGGTTCGAAGGGAATCGTAAGACTCGGTGAGAAAAAGAGCATATATGTTGTTTCCCAGGATTCGAACACCTGCGTTGTCTACGGCATGCCGAAGGCGATTGCGGAGGTCGGATACTCGGATGAGGTTTTACCATTATTATCAATTGCAAAGTCAATCGAGGAAAAAGTGGGGGTAAAGTAAAATGGATGTAAGTCAGTATTTAGATGTCTTTATTGATGAGACAGCCGAGCACATGCAGAATCTTTCGGACTGCATCATGAGACTCGAGAGCGAGCCCGATGACAAGGACACCGTAAATGAAATTTTCCGTGCGGCGCACTCTCTCAAGGGTATGGCCGGAACCATGGGCTTCAAGCGCATGCAGCATCTGACACATGACATGGAGAATGTGTTCCAGGAGGTTCGTAATGACAACCTCAAGGTCACCGGAGAGATGATCGACACACTCTTTGACTGCCTTGATGCCATCGAAGGCTACGCCGACAACATCAAAGCTACCTCTGACGAGGGTACAGAGGACAATGAGGCAATCATTGCAAAACTGAATGTCTTCTTAAACGGAGATGCACCCGCACCCAAGGAAGAACCCAAGGAGGAGCCCGCTGCAGAGGCACCTGCCGAGCCTGCATCAGACGGCAAGTTCAAGGCCTTTGAGCTTGGCGATGCTGAGCGTGAGGCAGTTAAAACTGCAGAGGACGGCGGACAGAGCATCTACGGACTCACCGTTTTCATCCAGAAGGAATGCCTTCTTAAGGCAGCCCGCGCTTTCCTTGTTTTCAAGGCAATCGAGGACTTCGGAACAATCCTCGTATACAACCCCTCATCTCAGGATATCGAGGATGAGAAGTTCGAATTTGACTTTTCCATGTATATTGCAACCTCAGCAGACATTGCTGATGTTATCAAGGCCGTAAGCTCAGTTTCCGAAATCGAAAGTGTTGTTTACGAGCAGGTATCATACAACAGTCTTCTTATGCAGGCCGTACAGGAGGAGGAAGCAGCAGCTCCCGCACCTAAGGCAGAAGTTGCAGAGGCTCCCAAGGCTGCAGCAGCTCCCGCGGCTCCCAAGAAGGATGACAAGAACGCAAAGAAACCCCAGACACCGGGCAAGGCTGTTACAAGCCGTACCGTACGTGTTGATATTGAAAAGCTCGATGCACTTATGAATCAGGTTTCCGAGCTTATCATTGCAAAGAACTCACTGGTATCCTTAAGCTCAGGGGAGGAGGGCGCAAACACCCAGACCTTCCATGAGCAGATTGAATACCTTGAGAGAATCACCACAAGCCTTCACGAGTCGGTTATGAAGGTTCGAATGGTTCCCATCGAGTCAGTTGTTAACAAGTTCCCCAGAATGATCCGCGACCTCTCACGTCAGCTCGGAAAGAAGATGGAGCTGTACATGTCAGGTGAGGAGACAGAGCTTGACCGTACCGTAGTTGACCAGATCGGAGATCCCCTCCAGCATCTTCTCCGCAACTCCGCAGACCATGGTCTTGAGTCAGCTGAGCTTCGTAAGGAGAGAGGTAAGCCGGAAGTCGGAACCATCTACTTAAACGCATATCAGGAAGGTAACAACGTTATTATCGAGGTAGGCGATGACGGTAACGGTATCGATACCGACCGTGTTAAGGAGAAGGCTATTGAGCGCGGCATTGTCAGCGCTGAGCAGGCTGAGAACCTTACCCAGAAGGAAATCATCGACTTCCTGTTCATGCCTTCATTTTCAATGGCAAAGCAGATTACCGATATCTCAGGCCGTGGCGTTGGTCTTGATGTTGTTAAGTCAAACATTGAGGCTCTCGGCGGTGATGTTGAGGTTAAGACAACCCTCGGAGAGGGAACCAAATTTACCGTACGTCTTCCCCTTACCCTTGCCATTATTCAGGCACTTATGGTTGAGGTTCGCGACGAGAAGTTTGCAATTGCCCTTGGCTCTATCATGACCATCGAGTCAGTCCTTCAGTCAGACATCAAGTATGTTCAGGCAAAGGAAGTGCTCCATCTGCGTGGCATGGTTATCCCGATCATCCGTCTCGACAAGGTTCTCGAGAGCGAGCCTCTTGAGGAGCAGCCCGAGGTTCTTACGGTTGTTATCGTTAAGAAGGGTGACCGCTGCGCCGGCCTTGTAGTCGACAATCTTATGGGACAGCAGGAAATCGTTATCAAGTCCCTTGGCCACTACATCAACAACAACAAGATCATCAGCGGTGCCACTATCCTTGGTGACGGTGAAGTTGCACTGATTCTTGACAGCAATCAGATGTTTTAGTCAATAGGAGGGTAGAAAAATGGCAAGCACTTCAATAGATTTTGCAGAAAAAGAAAAGAAGCAGTACATCGTTGTCAAGATCGGCAGCGAGCAGTACGGTATTGACATCAGCTTCATTGACAATATTGTCCGCATGGCAAAGATCACCCGCGTTCCCAAGGTTCAGCAGTATTTCAAGGGAATCATCAACCTCCGCGGTGAGATTGTTCCCGTAATGAGCATCCGCCGCAAGATGGGTCTCGAGGACGATATCTACTCAAACGCAAGCCGTATCATCATTCTCAAGCTTGAGCAGGGCATGATCGGTGTCATCGTTGACTCAGTAAAGGAAGTAGTTGCACTTTCAGAGGACGAGATCGACAGAAACTCAACCTCACAGAAGTCAAACAGCAACTTCATCAATGGCATCGGCAAGAACGGGGAGGAGCTTATTTCTCTTCTCGAGCTCTCAGCAGTTGTTGATGATTCAATCATAGGCTAAGCCGTAAGGAAACAGTTATGAATCTGGAAAATGTTAGCGATATGTATTGCGATGTTCTCCGCGAGATTGGAAATATCGGCGCGGGAAATGCCACCACGGCAATCGCAAATATGATCGGTCTTAAAATCGATATGAGCGTGCCCACGGTAAAGCTCATGAATCTTTCTGACATGGGCGGCGCCTTAGGCGACGAGGAAGCCATGGTTGTGGGCATCTTCCTTGAGGTTGAGCTTGATGTGCAGGGCTCCATGATGTTCATCATGGACATGCCCTCTGCGCATTTTCTTGTAAACAAGCTCATGATGCGCCCGGATGATTACAATGAGCCCTTCGATGACATGGATCTTTCCGCCATCAAAGAGGTCGGTAATATCATTGCAGCATCATACCTCTCAGCTCTTTCGGGACTGACCAACATGGTAATTTCACCTTCGGTTCCCTATCTTTGCATTGATATGGCCGCAGCCATTTTATCTGTACCCGCAATCCAGTTCGGTGCAGTCGGTGACAAGGTGCTTATGATTGAGACCGAATTCGGCGATGACTTTGCTGTCAAGGGCAACTTCATCCTTATGCCCGACGAGGAATCTTATGACAAGATTTTAAGATCACTTGGAGTATTAGCATAACAGGGGAAAAATATGAGTGAAACAATAAAGGTCGGAATGGCTGACCTCAAAACCTGTAAAGCCCCTGATTCTGTTACTACCATTGGACTTGGATCATGCTGTGGAATCACGCTGTATGATCCGGTAACCAAAATCGGCGGACTTGCACATATTATGCTTCCTGACAGCACGGCAATCAGAAACAACAGTAACATTGCAAAATTTGCTGACACCGGCATCGATGAGCTTTTAAGACAGGTGCTTGCCCTCGGAGCAAGCAAACCCCGTCTTGTGGCCAAGATTGCCGGCGGAGCAAAGATGTTTGAGGTTACAGGCAGTGTTTCTTCCACCATCAACGTGGGTGAGAGAAATGCCGAGGCATCACGCAAAAAGCTCAAGGAACTCGGAATAAGACTTGTGGCTGAGGATTGCGGTTTGAATTACGGACGTACGGTCACTCTCGACTGCAACACAGGAGAGTACAGAATACGTTCAGTAGGCAAGGAAGATAAAATTATTTAATTATGAAAAAGGTTAAGTTGATCTCGGCGGTAATCGTTCTGCTGGGGGCCTTAATTTCCTGCATATGTTCAATCATTGCAGGAGTTTCCTTCGGGATATTCATAAAACGACTGGCCATCACGGTTGTGATTTTCATTGTGCTGGCCTTCATCATCGAAATTATTATCGAATGGAATTTCCCGGAAATGGAGGAGGAAACGGATGGTGTCCTTCCCGAAGGGGAAGAATCGGAGGAAGGAAGTTTGGAAAACGTAGAAACCTCCGAGCAGGATGAGAAGACCTCTTCCCTTTGATTATTTTCATCGAGGATACAAAAACATCAGTATGAAACAGGCCGTAGACAAAGAAAAACTCTGGGAGTCATATCGGAAAAAGCCTTCGCAGGAGCTCCGTGAGCAGCTTATTACGGAGTATGTTCCGCTTGTCAAAATAGTGGCAGGCCGGCTTTCCATGTATTTAGGCTACAACGTGGAATATGACGATCTTGTAAGTTATGGCGTCTTCGGTCTCATTGATGCAATAGACAAATTTGATTTCGGCAAGGATGTTAAATTCGAAACCTATGCATCCCTTCGCATAAGGGGTTCGATTCTGGACCAGATCCGCAAGATGGACTGGATTCCAAGGACTGTCCGCCAGCGTCAGAAAAAAATCGACGAGGCGATCCGCCAAATCGAAACAGCGACAGGAAAGTCCGCATCGGATGAGGACATAGCAAAGGCTCTCGGAATTTCCGATGACGAACTTGCAAGCTGGCAGGCTCAGCTTCAGGTTACGAATGTTGTCTCTCTGAATGAGTTTGTGGAAAGCGGCGGCGAGCCGGTTATGGACGCCCATCGCAATTCACATTTCATCCAGCCGGAGGACAATGTTTCCGAGAATGAGCTTCGCGAAAAGCTTGCGGAGTCCCTGGAAAATCTTACCGAAAAGGAAAAGCAGGTCATTCTTCTTTACTACTATGAGGAGATGACACTAAAGGAAATAGCGGCAATTTTATCAGTTACTGAATCACGTGTATCTCAGCTCCACACCAAGGCCATCAACAAAATGAAGAAGACCATGGGTGAATATATGGGCATTATGCTGCAAGGCTGAAAGACGACATTTTATGACACAGGAAAACGGCTTTTTCAAAATTGAAATTTCCGGAGGAGGATCTATTCTCCATGTCTACCCGCCTGCCCCCGGTGGTATGCCGGTTTCTTTTGATGAGGTGATTTCCTACCTCAAGGGCAGAAATTATGACGACCTTCCTTTAAGAGACATAAAAACGGCAACGGAGACCATCTCAGGTGAATCAGAAGTTTACCTGGGAGCTTTTGACGGCCTTGAAATAAGCGCAATCGTAACCACCAAGATTACCCTGGATAAAATGAAGGTAATCTGCAGAATATACCCTCAGTCCTTTGGAGGTATGGAGCTTACCGCAAGCGACATCTTAAATGACCTTGCCGCAAAAAAGGTAAGCTATGGTATCAAGATGGATACCATAGATGCCCTTGTTTACAAGCCGGTTTACTGCACGGACATTGTCATTGCCGAGGGCAAACAGCCCAGACACGGCACCGATGCAAGGATTGAATATTTCTTCAATACGGATATAAGCCAGAAACCCAAGAGCTGTGAGGACGGCTCTGTCAACTTCCTTGAGCTTGACACTGTTGCCCACATTTCCCAGGGACAGAAGCTTGCAAGGCTGACTCCCGCGGACAGGGGTGAGAGCGGCACTGATGTTAACGGCAAGGACGTGCGCCCCCGAACAGTCAAGGACAGCAAGCTTGAATACGGCGCAAACATTTCCATTTCCGACGACGGAATGGAAATATATTCCGATGTGGACGGCCATGCAACCCTCGTTGGGGGCAAGGTGTTCGTTTCAAATGTTCTCGAGATTCCCGCTGATGTTTCAACCTCAACCGGAAATATTGATTACTACGGTTCTGTTCATGTTCGCGGCAGTATCCGCGAGGGCTTTACCGTTATAGCCGACGGCGATATTATAGTGGACGGCGTTATTGAGGGCGCTACAATCGCCTGCGGCGGTCAGGTTATTATCCGCCGTGGCATTCAGGGCCAGAGCAAGGTCAGCATCCGTGCAGGAAGCAACGTGCTCTGCAAATACATTGAAAACGCCGAGGTTCACGCAGGAGGCTACATAGAGGCGGATTCCATTCTTCACAGCTTTGTCTATGCATCCGGCGATGTTGTGGTAAATGGAAAGAACGGCTCCATTGTTGGCGGCGTTGTAAGGGCCGGCGGCAAAATCGAGGCAAAAAACGTGGGCACCGAAATGGGAGGCTCCGCAAGGCTTGAGGTCGGAGTGGATCCGGAAAAGAAGGACCGCTACAACGAGCTTCAGAAGCTCATCAGGGAATCCAATGCCGAAATGGCAAGGCTTGAGCCTGTGTTACTGACCTACAAGAAGGCTGTCGACATGGGACGTGAGCTTACTGAAAAGCAGTGCAGCTACATGAGCCTTATCATGTCCCAGATAAACGGACTCAAGAAGGACATCGCCGCATATCAGGAGGAATTTAACAGCATCCATCAGCTCATCCTTCGTTCCACAAATTCAAAGATTATTGTGAACAGGGACATTTATCCCGGAAGCACAATCTGCGTTTCCGACATTATGATGCTGGTCAGAACAAAATATTCCGGATGCCAGTTCAGAAAGAAATTCGATGAAATCGAAATATTACCCATATAAGAAGGTTTTTGTATGTCAGTAAGACCAATTGATTTTAACGGAATGATTCAGCACAGCGCTGAACCTGCAAATGTCAAGACCCAGGAGGATAACAAACCTGCGATTATGCAGGAAAATATCCAGGTCCAGGAAAACAGGCAGGAAGATCAGCGGGCAAACTCCGTCCAGGCCAAAAGCGATGCCGGCGGCGAGTCCTATTCACTGAACGATGAGGGTGGCGGACGCGGCGCATATACAAGCGGCGATAAAGGAAATAAGAAGGGAACAAAGAAACGCTTCGATTCGGACGGACAGGTCCGGGTTAAGGACAAGAAGGGCGGTTTCGACATAACAATCTAAAATGACAACATTTATCTGGGCAATAATCGTAATAGGAATGTTATTTATACTGGGCAGCTTTTTCGTTTCGGAAAAGCTGTCTAGTTCTGATTTGAAGAAAATTCATGAGGTCAGCGAGAACGAGGTTCGGATCATCCTTGACGGTGAGCTTGAGAAGGCCCACGATAACATTCGCGAATCAATTGAAAATGAGACTTTCATGGCAATGGAGAGGGCAGAGGTTGACATCGGACGTCAGGCCAGCGAATCTATCGCCAATATTTCCGAATATTCCGCAACGGTTCTTCGCTCTGTGGAGCAGTCCCACACAGAAATCGATTTTCTCTACAGCATGTTGAATGACAAGCAGGAGGAAATAACAAAGCTTGCGGAGGATATCAAGCTTCTGGAGTCTGCTGTGGTTCTGGATAAAAAGGAACTTATTGAAAAGGGCGACAGGCTTGATGAGGTTATGAAGCAGTTTGAATCCCAGAAGGAGGCTCTCAGGCTTCAAAAGGAGGAGTTTGAGAGAAAGGCATCCCAGGGAATTGACAGAATAATAAGCGATGCCCGGGAGAACAGCGCAGAGGCTGATGTAACGGCAGAGGAAATTGCTGAAAGCCCTGCTGAGGCTGAACCTTTCTTCGGAGAGGCTGATGATGCTAATGACAACAGGAATGTTTCAAAGGCAGACAGCGCCCTTGACAAGGAGGCGGTTCTTAAGGGACTTAGAAGTCCTGAGGCACTTTTGCCAAAGACCGAAGGCGGACATTTCCATCACAATGAGGAAATCCTAAAGCTTGCGAAAAAGGGAAAGACTGTTGTGGAAATCGCGAAGGAACTGGGACTTGGCCTCGGGGAGGTCAAGCTTGTAATAGACCTTGACAAGGGAGGCCGCTCATGAGATTAAAATATTTTCTGCGCGGCGCGGGAACGGGAGTTGTTGTTACCGCAATCCTTTTTATGATTCTTCTCACTGCCCTTGACTGGGGCCCGAGAAGTGAGAGCCGTCAGGTTGAGAATGCTGCTGAGGACGGCACAAACCAGCTTGTCGGAGAGGACGGACAGGACTATCTTGAGGCGGAAAAACAGAAGGCGGAAGAGGAAGGTGAGGATTCTGAGACTACAGGAACATCTGAAGCTTCTGATGCCGCAGAAACATCCGGGACTACAGATGCCGCAGAAAAAGCTGAGACTACAGATGCCGCCGAAGCAGCTCAGGCTTCTGAAAATGTGACAGAAGATTCCGCAGCATCCGATACATCTGCTGCGACTGCCGAGGGTTCCTCATCGGACAGCACTTCTGACAAAAAGCCCAGCGTGACCAAAACCGTGACCTTCTCAATCAGGGACGGGGAGGGCTCGGACGGCATTGCGGCAAATCTTGAGACCTTAGGTCTTGTGGACGATGCGTCGAAGTTTAATGACTATCTTTCAGCAAACGGCTATGACAGAAAGCTCCGCACAGGTACCTTCAAGATTGCCACGGGACTTTCCTATGCTGACCTTGCAAAACTCCTTTGCAGCAAACCGGAATAGAAAAAACAGCATTGCCGCAATTATTTAATTTCCTGTTGCAATGGCGGGAAAATTGTGATAACATAAGCAAGTTGCAAAATAAACACGCTGGGCGTCATCGGTGCAATCGTATGGCCCGGCGGAAGAATAACCGATGGAGGTAAATCATGAGCGTTATTTCTATGAAACAGTTACTTGAGGCAGGTGTACATTTCGGACACCAGACTCGTCGTTGGAACCCCAAAATGGCTCCCTACATCTATACCGAGCGTAACGGTATCCACATCATCGACTTACAGAAGTCTGTAGGCAAGGTTGATGAGGCTTACAACGCAGTATTCGACGTAGCAGCACAGGGCGGAAACATTCTTTTCGTTGGCACCAAGAAGCAGGCACAGGATGCTGTTGCTGAGGAAGCTACCCGCTGCGGTATGTACTATGTTAACGAGCGTTGGTTAGGCGGTATGCTTACCAACTTCAAGACCATCGAGAGCCGTATTGCCCGTCTTAAGAAGATCGAGGCTATGCAGACAGATGGCACCTTTGATGTACTTCCCAAGAAGGAAGTTATCGAGCTCAAGAAGGAACTTGAGAAGCTTGAGAAGAACCTTGGCGGTATCAAGGAAATGCCCCGCATTCCCGACCTCATCTTCGTTGTAGATCCCAAGAAGGAGCACATCTGCATCACTGAGGCACAGAGCCTTGGCATCACCCTCGTAGGTATCTGCGATACAAACTGCGATCCCGAGGAGCTTGACTTCGTTATCCCCGGCAACGATGATGCAATCCGCGCCGTAAAGCTTATCTGCTCAGCAATGGCAGATGCAGTTATCGCTGCAAAGCAGGGTGAGGAGAACGTTGAGGCTCCCGCAGAGGAAGAGGCATAATTCTTTTCCGAAATCAGGAATAAATAAAACACGGACCCGGGGAGTCCTTCCCCGGGTTTTTTAAAAGTTTATCAGGAGGATATTAAAATGGCTATTACAGCATCTATGGTAAAAGAGCTTCGCGAAATGACCGGAGCAGGCATGATGGACTGCAAGAAGGCTCTTGCAGAGGTTGACGGAGATATGGAAGCAGCAGTTGAGGTTCTTCGTAAGAGCGGCGCTGCAAAGATGGAAAAGAAGAAGAGCAGAATCGCAGCTGAGGGTATTGCACGCGTTGCTGTTTCAGGCAACACAGCAGTTGTAGCTGAGGTTAACTCTGAGACCGACTTCGTTGCAAAGAACGAGGTATTCCAGGAGTTCGTACAGAAGGTTGCAGATACCGCACTTTCATCAGACCTTAAGGGCGGCGCTAACGGCGAGGACATCGAGGCACTTCTCGGTCTTGGCGGACTTAACGACCTTCTCATTGAGAAGACCGCTACCATCGGCGAGAAGCTTTCAGTTCGTCGTTTCCAGAAGGTTTCAGGAGACTGCGTAGCTTCTTACATCCATGCAGGCGGAAAGATCGGTGTTCTTGTTGCAGCTAAGGGCGCTACCGGCGTTGAGGCAGCACTTAAGAACATTGCAATGCAGGTTGCAGCAATGAATCCCCAGTACATCTCAAGAAATGACATTTCCGCAGAGGAGATGGCTAAGCTTAAGGATATCACCATCGACAGCGCACTTAACGATGTATCTTCACTTCCCAAGCCCATCCAGGCAAACATTTTTGCAAAGGTAGAGGCAGACAACTTATTCTCAGCTGAGGATGCAGCAGTTCTTGCAGAGAAGAAGAATGACAAGTTCCTCTTCAACTTCCTTTCAGATGCAGCAAAGGCTACTCTTGCTGAGGTTGCCATGGCTGACAAGGCAAACATCCTTGAAAACAAGATCTTCTCAGGCCTTGTAGACGGACGTATCTCTAAGCAGGTTAAGGAGATCAGCCTTCTTGATCAGACCTTCGTTATGGCTGAGGATGGAAAGCAGACCGTTGCACAGTATCTTGCAACCGTATCAAAGGAGCTTGTAATCTCTGATATCGTTCGCTTCGAGGTAGGCGAGGGTATGGAGAAGAAGAATGAGGACTTCGCAGCTGAGGTTGCTGCTCAGATGAACGCATAAGACGCATCTGCTTAATTCATAACCTTAATTTTATCCCCGCGGATCTGACCTTGTCGGATTCGGGGGGTCTTTATGTAAAAACATTACATTCACGCCTAAAAGGCGACTTTTGGGGGATTTTCCTTGATTTTATTGAGGTTTAGGCGTATATTAAACTTTGTATAAATATGTGTAAGAAAATTTGTTGAAAATGACAGAGAAGAAAATATCAAAAATTGAAATATTCGGAGCGCTGCTGCTTCTTCTGGCTGCAACGGCGTTTTCCATCACCCTTATGGCAAGGAGCAACAATTATCCCACGGGCTCTGACATTTACGCCCACCTTTACAGGGGCAGGGTGCTTTACAATGCCATAAAGGACGGCACCGGATATCCGATTTATTCCGCAAACTGGTACAGCGGCATCGAGCTTTTTCGCTACTGGCCTGCGGCATCTTATCTGTTTTATGCGCTTTTTATTTTCCTGGCCGGCGGAAATATTTATATAGCATATCTTTACTTTGCCTTTGCCCTCTTTTTTATCGGAGGACTTGCATGGGTGATGTTCGGCGCAAGGGAAAAGCAGGTCTGGTGTGGACTTCTCATCGGCTGCCTTTACTTTTTCCTTCCTGATAATATGCGTGTGTTTTTTGATGAGGGAAATATGCCCCGCGCATTTATCACCTGCCTTTTGCCCTACGTATTTTATTTCCTTACAGGCTATATTTATCACAAAAGAAAGAGCAATCTTATAGGCCTTAGCCTTATGATCAGCATCATCGTCTGCTCGCATATTATGATTTCGGCGATGCTGGGAATCACAATTTTCCTGTTTCTTCTC
>R03__coassemble_516_pt1 | contig 21688 bp, 13 predicted proteins | sample R03__metabat2_high_PE_063 | metagenome-assembled genome bin R03 | reverse complement strand
ATTCTAAAGAAACAAAAAAGGCATTCTGCTAAGCAGAACGCCTTCGTTCAAAATCGATTGTAGTATAACTTGCTATCAATCAAGATGTCAAGTACTTTTTTCTTTTTCCTACTCATAAAATAATAAGATAACATTTTTACACTGGGTTCACTTTTTAACGATAACACCGGCTAACGTTAAATCTTATGAGTAATCGTTAAAGGGTATAAAAACAGGGCCAGAAGATTATACTCCGGCCTGTAAGCTATATCACATTTTCATTTTTTAGTCTCGTGAAAAGTATAAAAACCGTATACTTATCTACCGACTGCTTGCCGCATTTTGCCGCGATTTGCCCCGTAAAGTCAAAGTCCGAAACTGTACCCACTCACCCTGCCGTGGCAGATAAAGAGAACCTTTATGGGGTTTGGCTCTGAAATGCAAAATAGAGCAAATCAGAGCAAATTTTAGCAAGTTGTTACTACCGCTTAGTAGTAAAGTCGGTAGTAAAATGTGATGGGGTTACTACTAAAGATTTTTAACATACAAAAAAATGGCTACATCCAGTTATGAATGTAGCCATCAAAAATTAAGCTGGATATTTCCAAATCTGATCTGCCTCTGGTCCCAGATCCGTTTTCCAATCATTATTAAGTGTTTGGGGCATCCCCAATATTTACATTAATAGTCACAGGAAAGCCTAACTTTAATGTTTGCAGTGCATCGAACTCCTCGTAAACTTCCTTGGCAGTTTTATCGGTACGGATTATCCTCAACATGTCCCGTTCATGCCTAAGGATTTCATCTTCTGACCAATTTACAAGCCGTTCGGCAATCGTCGCTGTGAGGTTGCTTTCGTGAAGGCAATGTGCGGTTTCTACATAAATTTCACCTTTGTCACAATTCATTTCCCAGATAAGCCTTGCACCCATGTGATTTAATCGTGTTAGGTATTCACATACCTTATCGCGACTCAGTGCAAGTCTTTCATCCGCATTGCTGATTCGCATAAGCTTCACCTCCTGCCATTGGATGTGACAGGAAGGTTATCGAATTGGGGAAACAGTGTTTCCCCAAAACTTTCTTACCGTACTCTGCACAATCAGCGACAGAGTATTTATCCTACTGTTTTATTACCCATTTTCCAGTCTTGTTACTTCCCTGACGTTCAATAATATTCTTTTCTTTTAAATGACTCAGTATTTTTCTGATATATCCATCGGAATATCCACTTATTTCCACCAGTTGCTTTATTGTTATACTCGGATTTTGCCCAATATAATCAATCACTCGCTGTTCTGCATCATTAACATTTATCTCTTCGTGGATTTCTGCAGCGCCTGCGCTCGTTTTTTCGTAATTAAAAGGAATCGTAACATTTATAAAATTATCCATTATATCAAAAGCCTGCTTTCCATAATTGCTAATGATAAGCGGAATGCCGTGGCCGGTCTGTTCTACATATCCCAACTGACCAAATATTTTTTGCAATTTAGCATTGACCGGTTTGCTGATACCTTTATAAAACTCTTCCTTATTTAAGTCCACAGGCAGCCCACCGGTAGATATTATTTCTATTCTGTCAGAAAAGATATAGACTGCAGGTGGATTTCCTTTATCCCATTTTGTATGAATACAGGCATTTTGCCAAGCCTCCTTAAAGCTGGCTATATCAAATAACTTTTCTTCCTGCCTCCTATGTGTTCCCATTGTAATCGTTGTATCGTTAATCGATTCCATATAGTCTACAACCTTATCGATTGCATTAACAAGGCAAGTTCCACCATATTCATTTCGTTTTATCAGTTTTGTCTTATCTTTGCCGGCAAAAGTTACCACCTTAATAGAAATATCATTCTCATCAGCAAGCAGAAAAGCCATCATATTATATTTCCCATCGGCATTTTTTAATCCTGCATTATCTTCAAAAGTTGTCTGATCAACAGTCAATCCTGCTGTTACATATGCAATTTTAAGCTTATTAAATGTTAAATTTTGGACTGGCGCTGATAATAGCGTAAGGATATCAGATGAGGTCTGTCTATCCATCAGTTCTTTTAATGCTACAGGACTCAATTCCCTATCCTCATCTGCTGATCTCATATAATAACGGCCGTAGGCTGAATAAGGCTTTTCATTCCCTCTAACCTCAATTTTTATTACATTTTTATCCTCTATCAATTCATGTTCAATGGTTGGAATTATTTGAGGTTTAATAAAATTTGCAATAGCCTGTGATATTTCTCTAAGCGTTCTATCTCCTATCTGCTGCCCTACAACATCCCCATTGTCCTTGACGCCAAAATAGAGAAGACCATACCCATTTTTGTTAAGCATAGAAGCTAACGATGTTATGCCTTCCCGTAACTCTCCTGTAGTCTTCTTGAACTCTATTTTCTCTGTCTCTACACCAATATTCATAGCAACAGCCTCCTAGATGCATTTATCAACATTATTACTATACACCAATTTATTTCTTTTTGCTATTTTATTTGCTACTTTATTTGCTACTTTATTTGCTACTATTATTACCAGACATAAAACAAGAAATTTGCATATTCCTCTATCTCATATACTTTCATTCCTCTATAAGATAAACACATATCCATCTCAAAAACCGGCAAAAATGTCAGGGGCGGTTCCCAAAATTCTAATCAATAATCATTATATTAAAAAATCCGGCAGAGATTTCTCCCTGCCGGATCTGCATCATTTTATTTATCCAGGACCTTAATCGTTGTCTTCACTGCCTTGGCATTCAGCACATTAGTGGTGATTGCCACATTGCCCTTTAAATACTTGCCCTTGGCATCCATAGCACCTGTGGGACTGACTGTAACGCTCTTGCCATCCTTAGCCAGAACAGCTGTTGCATAATAGCCCTTCTTCGTTCCCACCTTCACTTCCTGGCCGGGCTTCAGCACTACTGCCTGTACCTTGCCGGTAGATTCCACATATGTCTTTACCATCCAGATGCCACAGTTTAATGTCACATCGTCGCCCAGGTCCACTGCTACGCTCTTTGTCGTATCAAGTGCCGACAGCGTCTGGTTCTTATAGCGCTTACTCTGATCCACGCCAATGGACTGCACATTAATGGTGTAGCTGTAATCCGTGCCGCCAACAGAGTAGGACAAAACGATCGTATAGGCGGACACGCCCTTTACCACCTTAGTAGTAAGGATGTTCTTGTTTATCTTGATTCCCTTCTTGGTGGTGACATCAGTGAATTTCAACTTGCTGCCGCTTACCACGGTTCCATCTGTCTGGCTGACAGTGTAGACCTGACCCTTGCAGTTCTTTGGGTCTATACCGGGAAGGGTTATAGTTGTTCCGGCTGCTACGGTAATTGAGCCCGCCGTTGCTCCCTCTGCTACGGATACAGTCTTAACCTTTCCTTTTACAAATACTGTAGAAAGGTTGACAGTATCACTCTCAGCCTTTGAGTTAGTGATTGACGCGGTCGCAATATTTTTATTGCCATATACCTGCTCGGCCTGGGATGCATTGTCAGAAACTTCAGCAACCGTTTCAGCCGGAAGCTCGATTGTCTCTGTCGCAGTTGCTGCCGCCGATGAAGCTGACAAGGTTTTCAGCTTCGCGGTGTAAGTCACCGTGGAATTTACGGTCTGTTTTTCCTTCCAGGCTGTGCTTACGGTCATCTTACGACCGGTCACGGTGATGTCAGCCCAATCCTCAGGAAGGATCGACGTTCCGTCAACCTCAGCGGTCACTTCCCATTTAAGGGCATCGCTCCTTTCCATAGCATAGGCAAGGTCAGCATCGCTCATGCTCTCGGGTACGATGAGGGTGAAGGTAGTCCCGTCTGTGTCAGCCCTGGTCACGGTCATGCTTCCGGATACTGCAGCGCTCAGAAGATCATGCTGGGTGAAGATGACCTTTCCAAGCACCTTTTCATCATCAAGGGTAGTCGGGGTGGTATCACTCTCGTTGTAGTATGCTATAAGATATACTCCATCAGCTTCGACTGTCGTTTTACCCGTTTTACCGGTGATTGTTATGCTGTTTGAAACTTCAATGTTCGCTTCATTCAGGTACGAAGCGGCAGACAGCGGCTCACTGCCTTTTGCAAGCACAAGTTCAACGTTACCAAGGTACGCGTTTGCAGGTGTCGTTTCGATGGTGAGCGTTCTGGTCTGACCGTTCAGGAGATTGATGTCATTGCCTCCGTTGATGACGACGCCGGTGGGCACTATCTCCAGGATGTACCTGTCTTCATCCACATCGATGATGACGACTCCGGAACACTCAGATGTATTGAGATCCAGCTCAACGCAGTGATTGCCGGCATTATCTGTCGCTTCATTTACAGAAACGCTTTTTCCGCCGCTTGAAACCTTCACGTCATCCGCGCCAAGGTTCTCAGCGCTGGTGCCGAACCATCTGTAGATTCTGACGGTCTTTGCTCCGATGACAGGGTAAACGCCGTCGGTATTCATCTCCGGGACCTGGCCGTCAACGGTGATACTTGTGTGGCAAATCTTCTCGGCGTCTATTTCCACAACGACATCGTCATAGAGGCCTAATTCAAGGTCATCCAATGTAATAGGGCTGGTACCGGTGATGTTTCCGTCTTCATCATAATTGTAGGCTGATCTGACAATGTCCATACGGTCTTCGCCGTCAACAGTAAATTTGGTGACCTTCACGCCGTTGTCATAACCGCCATCAGTTCCACTATATGTATAGTTGAATTTCAGTCCGTAAGTCTGGCCCGCATTCAAGGTGTACTCACGGGTATCCTCATCGATATTCGTCCAGGTGCCGGTGTCATTAACGACCATTGTGTCTGATGCCGTGTTTGCGATCAGGTCTTTGTCGTAGTTTATGGTCAGTGTCGCCTGACCTGCCACTGCATAGGTGGCGATACCGATGTAGATCTCTTCATTTAAATCGTAGAAGGGCTTAAGGTCGGTCCAGTCTAAGGTGAAACTGAATTCATACCATTTATTTCCATCCGTGTCTGTTCCGAGTTTTTTTGACGAGGTGAAACTGTATTCCCTATTATCGATCGTAGGATTGTACACAAGGCCGTCAGAGGCGAGCTTTTCATAGATCTTGAAGCTTATCTCCTTTGCGTCCGCTGATACGCTCAGGCTTTTGTCTCCCTGGGTCAGATTTTTGAGGTCTTCAAGCTCTGTGCTGTCATCTGCCGCTGCAGCGTATACTTTGGTCTCACTAACGCCTGCATGTGAGATATCATCAAACGCCACAGAGTTCATGCCGATCGGGGGCGTGCTGAAGTTTACATTCAGGATAGCCTTGATGGAGCCGGAAAGGCTTGGGTCCTCTTCCAGGGCTTCCGCAAAATCCACCGTGCATTCAAACGACATGTCGCTACTGTTGTATTCAAAGGTAAGAACGTCCGAGGTGACCCCGTAGGTCTTTGACCCGATCGTCACGGTCACGGTCTTATCCCAGGCTCTAATATTATCTCTCGGATCCCAGTAAGCCTCATCCACCTCAAGCGTGCACATCGTGACCGGGTTAAGCGCAACAACGCCTTTGATCGTCCCGTCATATTCATCAACGGGTAACTCATAGTTTGAAAGGTTATAATCGGTTGAAACCCAATTCTTATAGAACTTATCTTCACCCTCCTGTCTGTCAGGGGCTGCAACATAGACCAGTTCATCTGTGTCAACATCCAGGCCGGTCTCTTCGTCTGCTGACAGGGTCAGGGAGATCGCGTAGGTATTCGCGGCGCGCAGGTACGTTGCTATGGTGTAGGTCTTGGTGTCCCCGCTCAGGTCTATATCAAAGCTGCCGCCGTTTAAGGAGTCGACAAGCTCCTTGCCATCAAGGGTCACAGAGATCCGGTGCGTATCATCGGGCTCTATCGTTGCAGTAATATTGTTTCCTGAAAGAGCGTGATCCGCTTTTTCGAAGTTCAGGGTCGTCTGGCCTGACGTTTCATCGTACTCCGCGCAGATGTCATCAAGAGCGTAGGTATAGGTTCCGTCACTGAAGGTAATGGTGAAGGAGGTGACATCCGTCAGTTCTTTTTTATCATCGATTTCGGCGGTGATGAAGTTCGTGCTGGTAACATTTACTGCCGTCTGGCTTTCGGTCTTAACATTGAATTCAACCTCAGCGTCTGCGGTGAAGTATTCGCCCGAGATAAGCCATTCTCCGCCGGTGGTCTTTGTGGCGGAACCTTTCTTCCAGATGCTTTCACCCTCGTATTTGCAATAGAAGCTTACTGCTGCAACGGTCTCTCCTTCAGCGTATGCCGAAACGTAAACATCTTCCCCATAATTTACAGCAGATAAGTCTGCAGTTACTCCCGAGGTATCAGAGGAGTGATCACCCCAATCGACTGTATTCTGCGCTGCGGTAATCTTAATTTCATCACAACTGCCGTTTACGGTTGAAAACTCTGTTCCAAGGTCACCCTGATCAGTATCACCAAGATATCCTTCAACCGAGAGCTCGTAAGCATCAGCTGCCTTCACGGTCACGCTGTTGCCATCCAGCTCTTTGTTTCCTGTGAGCTTCACTGTTCCGGCGATGGGAAGATCGGTCCTGTAGTTTCCCAAATCGCCGGCATTTCCGTATACCACATACTGAAATTTCAGAATGCCGTCTTTTCGATCATCGTCTGTGGTTATGTCTGTGGGCTCCTCTCCGTCTATGGTAAGGTCCAGATCAAGATTATCGAGAGTAAGACCCTTGCCACTCAAAAGATCACTCGCGTCAACGGTGAAAGTCTTGTTTACATCAACTGCATTTAATTCTTCGATAAGCCCACTCTCGTCAATGATTGAGGTCTCCTCTGCAAAGGCAGCGGTGGGAGGCAACGTGACCACCATCGCAAATGCCATGAGGAATGATAAAAACCTTGACAGGGTCCTTCTCTTTTTCATAATGATGATTTCTCCTTTGGATTAAAAAAATTCACAGACTTTGATTATAGGTCTGAAAAAAAAGGGTGTCAAGGTCCGGTTTTGGCAAAATATTCGCTTATTACTGCACCTCAAGCCCCGCTTTCCCAAGAGCCTTTCCCACAGCCTTTCCGATGACAATTGCAAGAACGATTTTGATAATGTCGAAGGGAATGAAGGGCCAGACGCATACGGAAAGCGCATAGCCGATTCCCGCCTGCATCTCGATGACAAACCAGGCGGTTCCGAAGACGTAATCAACAATAAGCCCAATGACCATTCCGATTCCAATGATCACAGGCTTATCCTTCTTCTTTTCGCGTACAAGGCCGCCTATTATGATCATAAAAATAAATCCAAGAAGATATCCGCCGGTGGGGCCCGCTATCTTTGCCACTCCCCCTGCATAACCTGAGAACACCGGAAGCCCAAAGATGCCAAGCAAAATGTAAATTCCATAGCTGACAAGGGTAAATTTCATCCCTATCAGCATGACGCTAAGATAGATTACAAAAATCGTAAGGCTCACGGGAATGGGGCCAATCGGAATTGAAATGGGCCCGAGCACACACATGAGTGCAGCCATGATTGCGCATACTGTCATCTGGTAAACTGTCATTTTTTTCATAATAAAACTCTCCCTTGAAAATTTCTTTACAAGGGAGAGTTTAACATTTTATTTGCAAATGTCAACCTCGTTTACGGATTTGGTTTACATTCTGCAACGGCAATCAATTTTCAGTAAGTCCCTCCGTAGTCATCAACTGTCTCCTGTGACTTTTTCTTTCAGGGTGAAATTAAGATCATAGCCAAGGCAGTTGTCATCATCATAAAAGTCAAAGACGATTCTTCGTTTTACGACCTCAATGTTGTCAACGCCTGCATCAAGCAGAATGATCATATGCTCAAGTTCCGTGTATCGGTAATAAAGATCAACGGCCCTTATGTTTTTCTTGATGTATCTTTCGAGGATTTCAGATACCACCCCGGCGTTTACCCTCTCCGGGCTCTCGCTGTCCTCCACAATATCCACCTGAAGAATTTCCATGGTGCGGTCATAGCGCTTGCAGATGCTCTTCATGTAGATGTAAAGGCTGTCAAGGCTCGAGCCGTTTCCCGCAGCTGCAAAGCGCTCGAACATATCCTTTACGTCATCGAGGATTTTGACGGTTTCCATCTCATCCTCCAGATCTTTCCGGATATTGATTTCTCCCGAGTCAAAAAGCTCAATAAACTTATCAAGAAGTTTTGGGTCAAACTGTACGCCGCGTCCCTTTATAAGCTCTGCTCTGATTTTATCGGAGCTTAGTGCCTTTCTGTATATTCGGTCGGAATTCATGGCATCAAAGGCGTCCGCTATGCAGACAATGCGGGCGTTTAAGGGAATCTCCTCCCCCGCAAGTCCGTCAGGATAGCCCTTTCCGTCATATCTTTCATGATGATGCCTTGCAACAAGGGCGGCCCCCGGAAGAACAATCATATTTTTGAGAATGTCGGAGCCCACAACCGCATGAACCTTAATCATGCCGAACTCAACCTCGGTAAGTCTTGAGGGTTTGTTGAGGACACTGTCCGGAACACCGATCTTTCCGATATCATGAAGCAGCGCCTCGTATCTTAAAACCGAAAGTTTCCTTTCACTCCAGCCAAGGGCCTTTGCCAGTTTTACGGAGTAGGCCGCAACCCTGACTGAATGTCCGTTGGTGTAGCTGTCCTTTGCATCGAGGGTGCTCGCAAGGGTTTCGAGCATGTTCATGGAAAGCTTCATTTTTTCCGCATCGGCGTTTGCCTGCTCCACGGATTTTACGGCTATTGCAAGCTCCTCCCTTCCCTTTTTAAGGGTGTCGATAATGATACGTGCAAATACAATAACCGCAATGGGCATGGCAAAGGAGATTGCAGCTTCGGGACCGATGTCCTTTGAATAGCCGGCGTCAGTAGCCCTTGCAATGACCGCAACCGTGTTTCCGAGGATTGAAACGATTCCTGTGAATACGGTGAGCCGCCACTCCTCGTAAAGAATACTGATGACGATGGGGATTACGAAAATAGCGAGGGTTACCGCGAACTGATAATGGGAAAAGGCCACATCTGTGCAGATGAGAACCGTAAAGAGCATAAGAAAATATCTTTTGCGTTTTTCGCTTTTTGATTTCTTTTCAACCAGATGGCTGACAAGAACAAGACCGAAATTTATAAATGTGGTAAGGAAAAGATAACGAAAAAGCTTCTGAACAATGGTGTCCGGGCCATACCCCTGGCTTCTTGTCACATACAGAAGGATGTTGTTGAGGATTTCGATGGCGCAGACCATAATGGCAATAATAAGCTGAGTCTTAACGACCACCTGACCCCATCTGTCATATTCAATTTCATAAACCTCATGTTCCATATTTTTAAATCGTGAGTAATGAAAGCAGATTATACGCGCTCACAAAGTTATTATAACATCTAACACGAAAAAAGGCTCGTGCTTTTTACACGAGCCTTGATAAATATGTTTCTAACCGAGATATACCTTCAGCATCTCCGCCAGCTTCGCCTGGTTGAAGGGCTTTGTGATGTGATCGTTCATGCCGCATTCAATTGACATTCTGCGATCCTCCTCAAAGGCGTTGGCGCTGACAGCCACAATGGGCACGTCTTTTGCATCCTTCCTGTCAAGGCCGCGGATTTCCTTTGTTGCTGTGTAACCGTCCATGACGGGCATCTGAATGTCCATGAGAATAAGACTGTAATAGCCCTCAGGTGAGGTTTTCATCATCTCAAGAGCCACCCGTCCGTTCTCGGCCTCCTCGATGATGGGGCCATAGTCGGAAAGCATCTCCGCCGCAATCTCACGGTTAAGATCATTGTCCTCCACAAGAAGAATGCGGCTGCTGTGATAATTCTGCTTCTCCTCCCTGTTTTCTTTTTCGGAAACATCAGGGTCCTCACTCTCTGCAATTATTTTCTCATTTTCAAGGCTTTCCTCTTCCTCATGCACGCAGCCGTTCAGCACATCATAAAGCTCAGAGAAGAAAATGGGTTTTGCGCAGAAGGCGGTAACGCCGGCCTCCCTTGCATCCTTTTCAATGTCAGTCCAATCGTAGGCCGTAAGGATGATGATGGGGATGTCCTCTCCCACGTTCTGCCTTATTCTTCTTACGACCTCCACACCGTTCATATCAGGCATAAGCCAGTCAATGATGAACGCCCGGTAAGATTTTCCGTCCTCATAGGCGTACTTTGCCTTGTAGACAGCCTCGGCGCCGGAGGTTGTCCACTCTGCGGACATACCAATGGCAAAAAGCATCCGGCTTACATTTACGCAGGAATCCATGTTATCGTCCACCACAAGAGCCCTCATGCCTGCAAGACTGCCAATGGTCCTAATGGGCTGATGCTCGCTTGCAAGCTTAAAGGACAGGCAGATTTTGAAGGATGTGCCCTCTCCGAGCTTTGTGTCCACCGAAATGCTGCCGCCCATCATATCAATGATATTTTTCGTGATGGCCATGCCAAGTCCCGTACCTTGAATACCGTTTACGGTACTCGTCTCCTCACGGGTGAAGGGCTCGAAAATATGACTTGCAAATTCCGCGCTCATTCCGATTCCCGTATCGTGAACCGTAAATTCAAAGTCCGCATAACCTGCCTTGTCGGAAACCTTCTCCTCCACCCGGATTCCCACGGTGCCGCCGGGCTTTGTATATTTGACCGCATTTGACATGCAGTTGAGGAGCACCTGGTTGAGGCGGAGCCTGTCGCAGATGATATCCTCATCAACCACGTCGATGATATCAACCAGAAAGTTAAGACGCTTGGAATTGATATCAGCCTGGAGAATGTTCCGAAGGTCATGCATTATGGTGGGAAGATGACAGGGCTTTTCCTCTATCTTCACACGTCCACTCTCGATTCGTGACATGTCAAGAACGTCATTTATGAGGGAAAGCAGATGGTTGCTTGAAACTGTGATCTTCTTGAGGTAATCCTGCAGGACCTCCTTATCGTCAAGATGGCTTCCCGCAAGGGCGGTAAAGCCGATGATGGCATTCATGGGGGTCCTGATGTCATGGGACATGTTATTGAGGAATACGGTCTTCGCCTTGTTTGCTGATTCCGCAGCCTTTAAGGCATCCTCCAAAATCTTCTGCTTTTCCTGCTCCTCACGGACGGTCGAGTCAATGTCATGGAAAGCCAAGATAAAGCCCTCTCCCGCGTCCGCAAAAGCCACCTGATGATAGGTGATGTTTCCATTGTCGTCGATACGTCTGTAATTAACGCTATAGACGGGCTGATGCTCAATCTCATGCATTACAACGGATGAGTCCGAAGCCCCCCGCACACGCTCACGCTCCTCCTCCACAACATAGGTGTCAATATACCGGTTTATGGCAATATCGACATTGGCATTGGCTCTGAACATGTCAAGAGCCTTCTGGTTTGTGGAAACTCCGTTGGACCTGATAAAGTGCATGGTAAGGTCCGCCTTGCTGACAAGCCACATACTGTGATATTCCCGGCTTACAGCCTCGAGGATTGCACTGTTTCGCTTTGACTCGTTGAGCCTGTTTTGCATCTCCTCCTCCACATCAAGGAAGATTCCGTAAAAGGAAACAGGAGAACCGTCCTCCCTTCTTACAAGGCGTCCTATTGCCCTAAACCAGCGCACGCCGCGCTTTTTTGTATAAAGGCGGTAATAAATGTCATAGGTTTTCTTTCCGCTGTAATCCTTTACTACGTCCCAGTAATGGTTAAGAACCCTTTCCTTATCCTCCTCATGAAGAAGGTCGGACCAGGATTCAAGCTCATCCGGGAAGTCCTCAACCGAATCATAATCCAGCATTTCACGGAAACGGTGGCTCCAGCTGCAGGCTGTCATCTTTGCATTCTCATCAAAGTTCATGCTCCAGTCTCCGGATCCGAGAGCAAGATGGATTGCGTCCATGGCCTGTAAAAGCTGATGATCGTAATTTACCAGTCTGTCATCATCGTGAAGCTCGGTCTCGTCCGAAACAAAGACGAAAAACACCATTCCGACTCCCTCAAGCTCCACAAGACGGCCGTAATCATTGATCCAGCGTATTTCCCCGTCCTTTCGCTTTATGCGGTAAACCACATGGTCATAGCTTATCTTCTCGGTCCTGACCTGAATGTCAATGCTGTGGTTTACGAGAATATAATCCTCGGGATATACGATTCCGCGGAAGGTGTTGCCCGTATGTTTTTTAAAGTCCTCTGCATCCTCGCAGCCGAAAAGTGAAATCACATACGAGTTTGCGTAAATAACTTCCTCGCTGCCCCCGGCCTTGTATACAAAGAAGCCTCCGGGCATATTTTCGCCAAATGTCTTAAGTTCGGACACTAACTTTTTCTGCATCTTATTTTGCATCTCCTTTTACCTATCGCACTTACTGCTCAGCTTCAAAGCCCGCATAGATATCAGCATACTGTGCCAGAGCATCCTCGGCGCTTACGCCATCATCTCCCACAATGCGGATGATGTCATTTATGGTATTGCTCGGAACTGACTCGAGATAGAAATCCGAAATGTAGGAAACATATTCGGAATTTGAAAGTTCAAGATCCGGGAAGCATTCTGCGCTTTCTGCATCAGACGAAGTCGAGAGCATGCCCTTAATATCAGCTGAAATGTTAAGTTCCTTTGCGTTGCAGTAGAATCTTAAGAATTCTGCGGCATAATCAAAATTTGCACCGTTCTTATTAAGTGCAAGACCTGCGTTGCTGTTAATGTAGGCATATGCGCCGCTCTCGCCAAGGGGCGTTGCAATGAAGGTATACTCGAAGGGATTGGCAGTAAAATTAGCTGACATTGATTCTCTTTTCGCTGTTCCGCTCATGGTCTCGGTTGAAGCGGAAAGGAAGGGAACATCACCCTCGAAGAAGCGCAGGATTGCACCCTCATAGGAATCGGTGATTCCCGCATTTGCCTCCTTTGAGTAGTAGCCAAGTGCCGCAAACTCCTCCTCCTTCTTAAGACCCTCAAGATAAACAGATGAGGCTTCCCTATCCCCCGTGTTAAGGGCCTCTGAAACGGAATGATCGCCATCCTGCTTTGCCGCAAGAGTCATAACCATGGAGCTGTAAATTCCCTGGGAACATTTGTTGTTTCCGTCAGCATCATAGCCGTAAATCGGTGTGAAGCCTGCTGCCTTAAGGCTTTCGCAGCAGCTTACGAACTCATCATAATTTGTTGGCACGGTAAGTCCGTTTTCCTCAAGAAGGGTTTTGTTCACGATAAGTCCGTTGCATACAGAAAAAATGGGAAGACGATAGAGAGACTCGCCCGATTTTGCGCTCTCAATAACGCCGTCGCTTAAGGCCGTAAGATCAAAGCCCAGGGATTCATCAGCAAGGTCCGTAAGGTTTGCCTTTGCCGCCTCTGAATTTTTAACCCAGGTGTTGTTTGCAAGGCAGATATCAACTTCAGGATTGTCCGTAATGATCATATCCTGCATATTTGCATAATCATCAACCTTTGAATAATTCACCATTACATTGGGATAATATTCATTAAAGTCAAGGGCCACCTGCTCAAGGGAGGGGAAGTTGTCATAGTTTCCCACAACATTGATGGTAACCTCCGCCTCGGTGTCAAGGCGGGGGGAAAATTCTCCCTCATCTGCCGCCTGCGATACTTCCTGCGCGCTCTCATCTGCTGCCGCCTCGTCCTTGGCCGCAGAATCATCCCCGCTGCCTGCCCCTGTGCCGCAGCCTGCAAGGGATGCTGCAATCATGGCGCCGCAAAGACAAACGCCTGCTGCCCTTTTTACCTGTTTTAAAACTGATGCTTTCATTTTTGCTCCTTTATTTACTTAAAACCTTTGATATTTCATTTAAGAGAATGTCCATGTTGACCGGTTTTGATACATGGGAATTCATTCCCGCCTTCCTGCATTCCTCAACATTTTCCGCAAAGGCATCCGCCGTCAGGGCTATGATGGGAATGTTTTTAAGATATTCATTTTCCTCTGCCCTTATCTTCTTTGTTGCCTCAAGGCCGTTTAATACGGGCATCTGGATGTCCATGAGCACAAGATCAAAATCCTTATGCTCTGCTGCCGACACAAGCTTTTCGTAGGCAAGCTGTCCGTTCTCGGCCCGCTCCGCCTTTATTTCCTTAAGCTCAAGCATGTCGCTTATGATATCCCAGTTAATGTCGTTGTCCTCCGCAACAAGAAGACTTAAGCCCTTGCCAAAGCCCGTAGTAGTAGTAGTAGTAGTAGTAGCAGCAGCGCCCTCTTCACCCTCTTCCGCAAGAGGAAGAACGCACCGTACGGTGAAGGTACTTCCCTCTCCGACTTTGCTCTCGCATTCGATGGTTCCCTGCATCTCATCCATAATTCTCTTGCAGATTGCAAGCCCAAGACCTGTTCCCTGAATCTTGTCAATTCGTCCGTCCTTGGCTCTGCTGAAGGGCTCGTACATGTGCTCCATAAATTCCGTGGACATACCGATTCCCGTATCCTTTACAACATAGGTCAGCCTGGCCTTGTCAGTTCCTTCAGGTTCCTCGGTGAGCCTTGCGGATACAGATCCTCCTGCCTTTGTATACTTAATGGCATTGCTCAGGATGTTTATCATAACCTGATAAATTCGAAGCTTGTCACCGAGCAGCGGCTTATCCGAAACAGCCTCAACCTTTACGTCAAGTTTGATATTCTTGTCATCCGCCGCAGTCTGACACAGCCCCTTAAGATATTCTTCCACATCGGAAAGTCCGAAGGGATTTATGCTGAAATTTAATTCTCCGTTCTCTATCTTTGAAATATCAAGAATATCGTTTATGAGTGTAAGAAGATGGCTTCCGGACTGGTCGATCTTTTTCAGACTGTCAGCCACATATTCCGTATCCTCCACCCTCTGTCTTGCAAGACTTGTAAGTCCTATGATGGCATTTAAGGGTGTCCTTATGTCATGGCTCATGGTTGAAAGGAAGTCGGACTTTGATTTGTTCGCCTTCTCGGCCTCCAGCTTTGCGGCCTCCTCACTTATAAGATGCCTCTCTAGAGTGCTGTTTAAATGCAGGAAGTAAAGAAGGTCAAAGGCCAGCAGTATTACAACAAGAACAATCAGCATTACCGTAACCTGCCACAAGAAGTCGCTGGAAATGTTATCAAGCTGCTCCGTGGGCAGAAAACATACAAGGGACCAGCTGTCCGCACTTTTTACTTTTGAGATTATGTAACGGTTTTCCTCGCCTTTATAGTCGGTGAAGGTTTCGGAAATCGTATCCTCCCCGGCAATTCTTTCCTCGAGTTCCCCAAGTTCAACATAATCCATGTTGTTGTACTGGCGGATGTATTCGAAGAAGGAGGTGTTCTTAAGTTCCGGAGTGGGGATAATGTAATAGCCCGTCTCCGTATCGATGATTGCTGTTTTGGTATCCTCGAAAATTCCCTCAGGGAAGGAATATTCACTCCTAAGATCACTTACACTGACAAGAAGCATTATCAGGGCCTGCGCCTGCTGTCCGTCCCTCATGAGGGTTATCCTGTTATAGAAGGCCACGGAACTCTCCGCGTCCGTGGGATTGTTAAAGGCCCTTGTGGCGTGGATTTTTGTACCCTTATTTTCATCGAGGAATTTATCCATCACGGTTATAATGCTTGAGCCTGTATTGCGGACACTCATAATCTTGGAATAATCCACAGTGAAATTTTTGCTGTCCAGCTTGCTCGCCTTAGTGGAAAAGCCCGTAAAATCGTCAACCCACACCAGGTGGAACATGTGATTTTCCTCGAGGTTTATATCCCTTGCATACTTGGCAGCCTCGTACATGGTCATGGATTTGCCGTTAATGTAATAGGCAGCCGAATCCACCAGCTCCTGATGGGACTCCAGCTGGCCTAAGATGGTCTGTCCTACCGAGCTTGTCACCGCCTCAAACTGCTCACGGTTTCTGTTGTATCTGTTTTGTGTTTCCTCCCTGAAATAGGTCAGAAGAACAACAAGGATAACAACAACCACAAGGACATTGCCCAGTATTACATCACGTTTGTAATTTCTTCTTTTGGATTTTGTTTCTTTCATGGTAGGTATTCACCTGATATTGATTTATTCCGGCTATGTGTCACATCAGAATACATATTTTTCGGTCATATCAAAGAACTCAAATCTTGCGCTTTCAAAGGCCTTTAATATCTTTGCGGAGAAGGCGCCGCACTCTCCGTTCGAAATCATCTCATAGGCGGTAACGGAAGCAAAGGCGTCCTTGTATACACGCTTTGAAACAAGGGCATCATAGCAGTCCGCAACACCGGTGGCCTGGGCATAAATCGGAATCTCATCACCCTTAAGCCCGTCAGGATAACCCTTTCCGTCATCCTTCTCGTGATGCCAGCGGATAATGTCATGGCAGTAATGGAAGAAGGGAGTATCCTCCGCCTTAAACCGCTCGAGGATTTCGCTGCCGTAGATGGTATGCTTCTTCATCTCCTCGAACTCTTCCTTTGTGAGCTTTCTGGGGGCATTCAGGATTGCATCGGGAATTGCGATCTTTCCAAGGTCATGAAGGGCTGCCGCCTGGGACATCTCTCCTATCTGCTCATCCGTCAGTCCGTACTCGGGATAAAGCTTCTTAACATGCTGAAGAAGAACCTTTGTATACTCTGACACGCGAACTACATGCTCCCCTGACTCTATGCTTCTGAACTCGACTACGGAGCCTAAGGCATTGATCAGGAAGTTGTTGTTTTTGGTGATGCGCTCCTGGGCCTGTGCAAGCTGCTGTTTCTTTTTCTCAAGCTCATGGGCCATGTTATTTCTCTGCTTGTAAAGCTCAATAACGTTTCCCGCACGTCTCATTGTAATGTTCGGCTCAAAGGGCTTGTAGATAATCTCGGTTACGCCGTATTCGTAGGCCTTTAAATCCGTCTCCCTTGTGGCCTCGCCGGTTATCATGATGACCGGAATTTTTTCAAGAAGCCCCTTTGCCGCCATCTCCTTTAACACCTCAAGGCCGTCCTTGTTTGGCATTATAAGATCAAGGAACAAAAGCACCGCATCGGGATTCTTCTCAAGTGCCTCAAGGACCTGACAGCCGTCGGCAGCCTGTATGATTTCGTACTGTTCTTCGAAGATGTCACCGAGCATCTCGCGGTTGATTTCGATGTCATCGGCGATAATAATCTTTTCCTTCTCAATTGCGTTCATCATGTAAGTTGTCTCCTTCTGTAAAACTGTTTTCAAACTGTTCCCTGCATTCCCTGAAGGCCTGCAGAAGTTTCGGATTGAATACTCCGCATTCTCCCTCCATTATCATGAGGAAGGCCTCGTCCTTGGGATAAGCGTCCTTGTAGCACCTTTCGTTTATGAGGGCGTCATATACATCCGCCAGTGAAACTATCTGGGCGGCTATGGGGATCTTATCTCCCGCAAGCCCATCCGGATACCCCTTGCCGTTGTATCTTTCATGATGGTAACGGCAGATCTCGTAGCTGTATTTGCTGTAGGTCTTGTCCCAGATACCCTCGATGGATTTAAGGATTTCGCAGCCCCTTATGGTGTGGCTCTTCATGTAGTCGAATTCCTCATCGGTCAGCTTTCCGGGTTTAAGAAGAATGCTGTCCGGGATTGTTATCTTTCCGATGTCATGAAGGGCGCTCGCCTCGCTGATGGTCCGGATGGTCTCGGGGCTGAGCTCATATTCCGGACAGTCCTTCATGAGCTGGGTGCCGAGGATTTCCGTATATTCCATTACACGCCTTACATGTTCACCGGACTCGAGGTTTCGGTACTCAACTATGGTTCCAAGTATCTCGATTATTTTCTTGTTGTTCCTCTTGAGAATTTCCGCCGAATCCTGAAGGAGCTTGTACTGCAGGTTCAGTTTTGAGGTCTGCTGCGCCACCTTGTCCTCAAGGCTCTTTTTGTAGTCATAGAGCTGGATTATGTTTTTGATACGGTGGATGACCAGGGATTCGTCAAAGGGTTTTCTGATATAATCGGAGGCCCCGACCTCGAAGCATTTTTTCTCGGTTCCCACGGAATCATCACCGGTTATTATGATGATGGGAAGATGCTCAAGATAGCCCCGTTCCTGGAGAGCCTTCAGGGTTTCGTAGCCATCAAGCCCCGGCATTACAAGGTCCAGAAGGACCGCATTTATCATCCCGGGGTTCTTTCCGATTATCTCCAGCGCCTCCATGCCGTTTGAGGCCTGCAGAGTGTCATAATCGCAAAGGATGTCCGCAAGTATGTCTCTGTTCAGTTCTTCGTCATCTACTATGAGAATCCTGTCTCTGTCCATAGATGTTCCTCCTATGCCTTTTGCGGGTGCTGCATCGGTTTTCGGGTGCCGCATCAGTTTTCGGATACTGCATCGTTTTTCGGATACCCGTTATGATTCTTCCTCCATGGGCACTTCAAGTTTTACATGCTCCATGTTGACCACGACATCCAAATTGCCTCTTATTTCAACCGATGCGGTTATCCTCGCAGCCTTGTGGACCTTAATGTCCTCTTCGATTTTTTCCTTCCGGATTTTGCAATCCTCATATTCCGTCTTTTTGGTGAAGATTGCCTTTTCAAGTCTTAGGGCGGAATTCATTTCAAATTCCGTCCTTCCCCTGTGAAGGGTTATGTATTTTGAGTAGGCCTCGTAGAGTATCTCAAGTTCCCTTGCGGCCTGATGGAGCGCTACCTCTGCCTCGGACAGTTTCTTTTTCATTTCCTCGGTAACTCCCGCCCGAAGATGGGTGATGTTTCCCGCGTCCGTTCCCATGACACTGGCTCTTATGCCAAGGCCTCCGTAGGAGCTGCCTCCGTATATTCTTCCAAAGCGTCCTGTCAGGATGATGTGCTCTCCGGCTGAAAGCTCGGAGTTTACAACCGAGTCCGCCATAATGTCCTTTCCTGCCACGACGTAGGTTTCCTCGATGAAGCCGGAGCATACGTTTCCGCCTGCCTCGATGCCGCCCTTGTAGGCGCTTGTGACGCCACGTTTTATGATCACGTCCCCGTCGCAGATGAGTTTGCTGGAGTATACGGTGCCGTCGACTATGATGCATTCCTTCGCATTTAATTCGTTGTTTTCGAACACGTTTCCGGAAACATATATGATTCCGTCAAACTCGATTTTCTCTGAGCTTGCCTTTATGGATTCAAGCCGAAGAATGGGGGTTATGTTTATTTTGTCATCGCAAAGGTGAATGCAGCCGTCATAGGCCGCAACATAGGCCGTGGTGTTTTTCTCATAGACGATTCCCTCTCCCATAAGGATGGGAAGCTGCTTTCCCCTGCGGCCCTTAATGACCTCGCCGTCAACGCTGTAGCCATCGCGCCCCTCCCCTGCGGGATGGTAGGCGGCGATTCGCTGTCCCTTTTTCACAATCTGGATTTTGGCCTCGAAGGGTGAACCGGATTTAAGCTTAAAGTCATATTCATAATAACCGTCGGAGCCTGTAACAGGTGCCTCGCCCTTTGCAATAATAACCTCGCCGCCGGTTATTTCACTGCTGCAGATCCTTCTTACTGCCTCGGTGTCGATTCCTCTCACGATGCCGCGCTTTTTAAGCTGCTCGGTAAATTCCTCCTCCGAAAGATGAACGGCGTCAGTCACTATACAGGAGGCTCCCATTCCGTCTGTGGATACCTTAAAAATAACACCGTGAACCTCATCAAGTTTTTCATTGATGCTGCCAAGCCTCTCAGCCCTTCGAAGCTCATAGGCCTTTCCGCTTGTAAGGAGCATCCTGCGCTTTTTCATTTCACCGGCAGTGTTCACAAAGCTCTTGTATTCCGAAACGTCAATGCCGTCCTCAAGCCCGAGCCTTATCTCCTGCATCTGGTTGAAGTCGTAAAGAGGATTGCTGTAAACCGTGCTGTCAATGTGATGCTCGAGCCCCAGCCTTATTTCCTGCATCTGGCGAAAGTTAAAGTTGACATCGCAGTAAACGCTCACGTCAATGCCGTGCTCGAGGCCGGTCGCGATTTCCTTTATGGCCTTGCCCCGGTACTCGCTTGTGACATATTTTTCTATGTCGATCTTTTTGGCAAGGGCCCGGCGAAGCTCACGGAGCTGGTCCCCTCGGTAGCCTTCCTTCAGATAATTCTCCATGAAAAGGCCGTAATGCCTTCCCTTTCTGATTTCCCTGAGGCTCTCGGCGTCAAGGTAGCAAAACTTTGAAAGGTCAACGCCCTCCTCCAGGCCAAGACGCAGTTCACGCATAATAAGATGGGAAAGCTCCGGCTTTTCAAAGGGGGCAGGGTCGATTCCCCTCTCCCTTGCAAGACTGAGCTCCTCCATTTGAAACCAGTCAAATTCCTGCGTCATATTTTCAGTTATTTGATTTATGGATTCAAAATGCATAACTGCTGCTCCTTAGCCCGATCAATCCTCAAGCTGTGCTACTCTCCTTAGCCCGACTAATCCTCAAGCTGTGCTATTGCGTCGATTGTCATCTTATAGTCTGCCGTCGCCTTTTCCATAAGTGGCGCAAGGTCCGTCTTTATTGCGCCGCCCCTTGTGGCCTCGCACACCTCGGAAATACTGCTCCTGAATTCCTCAATTCCAAGGTTTGCAGCCATTCCCTTGAGGTTGTGGCTGGTGGCGAAAATCACTTCAGCGTCCCCGGCTTCAACGGCCTTTGTACATTTTTCAAACTCGTCCGTCTCAGCGAACTTGCGAAGGTACTTTATAACGCTTGCCTCCCTGGGAATCCGGGACATGATGTCTGCAAAGTCGCCCTTAAAAGCTGTGTAACATTCTTCTAGTTTCATGATATTTTCTCCTTATAATGAATCTTTAGATTATCGGTTATGGATGTATTATTAAACCGATTTGTTTAAATGCCGGTTTGTTTATATGCCGGTTTGCGAAACCTTCTTAAACCAAATTTTTAATAACTGTTTTGGAATATCCTTAAACCGAACTGTTTAAATTACGGTTTCGGAAAGCATCTGTTTAAAGATATTTATATTCAGGGGTTTCTCAAGGAAACCGTTCATGCCCACCAGCATCGCCCTTCTTCTGTCCTCCTCCGTGACGCTTGCGGTCATTGCAAAGATTGGAATGTCTGCCTTGCTGCGGTTCTGCATCTTCCTTATTTCAGTGGTCGCCGCAAAGCCGTCCATGACAGGCATCTGTATATCCATGAGGATGAAATCGTAAAGCTTTGTCTTTAATTTTTTCACCCTTTCAACCGCCTGCTCACCGTCCTCCGCCTCAGTGATTACGCATCCGTTGTCCTCGAGGATTTCCTTGAGAATGTCACGGTTTAGCTCGTTATCCTCTACAAGAAGAACCCTGCGGCCCTCAAGAAGGTCGTCCTCAGTTTCCGCAGGTTTTGACTCGCCCTGACTTACGCCCATCTCACGGTTGAAGGGGTTGTCCTCAACAAGCCGCGTGATCTGGTTTACGGAATAGCGCATCTTTCCGAGGAGTTCCTCGATCTTTCCGGCGTCGTTTTTGTGAGCTGCCGCAAGGTCGATTGCGCCGGAAACCGTGTTGAGTGAGGTTCTAAGATCGTAGCTTATTCTGGCGAAGCACTTGTTTTTCATTCGCTCAACCTCAAGCTGCTTCTCAAGGATTTCAAGCTGGTCTCTGGTGTACTCATCCGCCACCGCATTTTTCGAAGGCTCGCCGCCGGGAAGGGTGAAGCTGCAGTCCATTTCCACATCCATGAGTTTAAGAAGCTTCTCGAATTCCTCAAACGAAAGGGTATTGCGATTTATTTTTTTGTTGAGGTTCTGGACCGACTGGCCGCTGCGCCTTGCAAGCTCGCTGCAGCTTATGTCCAGTTCCCTGCAAAGATCTTTTATTGTGTCTGAAAGATTCATTTATTTCCCCCTTATAC
>R03__coassemble_504_pt1 | contig 22055 bp, 13 predicted proteins | sample R03__metabat2_high_PE_063 | metagenome-assembled genome bin R03 | reverse complement strand
AATCCGTTCCGTATGAAAGCTTTGTTCCGTTCAGAGTGGCAATAATGAAATCCTCCTCATCGAGTGTAACGGTCTTTCCTTCCCAGACCCTATCCGAAAGAACAAAAGTTGCCTTACTGATCATCTTATCAGCCGTCTCGCACTTATAAATCAACTCCGCCTCACCGGTGAAGCATTCGGAAAGGGGGCTTATTACAGCAAGGATATGGCAGGGTTACGAAACCCGTCCCGTCTTCCTGTCGAGGGGTTCCTCGGAAAGCTTTATGCCGGATTCATCGCAAAGATAAAATTCGAGGCTGTAGTCCTTGTTTTCCGCCAGTTTCTTTCCCTTAAGGCAGTTTTCCGTAACCGTGATTTTTGAGGCAAATTTGCCCTTTCCATCGGAAAATACAACATCCGGAGAGCTGATTTTCATGTCCGAAAGGTCCGCCTGCATTATCTTGAAATTGTAGGTGACGCTGCCCGCGAAATTACCTTTGCCCTTGATAGTAACAGTGGGCTTTTTGCCCTGGGCCATTCCATCCTCGGCGGTAACAGCCTTGTTGTCCTTGCAGGAAAGAGTGTAGTCTTTTCCCTCCGTAAGGCGGACACTTTCAGGTCCGTATGTAAGGGACAGGGAGGGCTTTGCTCCGCCCTTAGCGTAGGTGGCGTAGCAGTAGCCGAGTTCAAGACCCGCAAGACCCTCTGCGCCCCCAATATCAGCGGGAAGAATTTTGAAAGATCTTTTTACTGTGCCCTCAAAAACATCTCCAGTTCCGCTTATAAGGACAGTGGCAGTTCCCTTTGCGGTATTCTTAAGATAAGATACTGAGAACTGGTCGCTTCCCACCGCCTCGACTGTTTCGCCTGCAAATTCCCCTGCCGAAGCGGGAAGAGTAAGTTTAATGGACTCGAATTTTATGGGCGAACCGGTGTAGGCCACAGAATCAACTGCGGCAGCGCCCTCCGATGAATCCGTATAAAGAAGTGCCTTGCCGCCCTTTATTGAGTAGGGCGCGTGGTCTCTCACCTCATATATACGCTTGGCAATGCCGAAGTTTTCGTAAACGGTTCCCGTATAATTTCCCTTGAATTTTATGATTGCAACGGGAAGCTTCGCTGAATCCGTAATCAGTTTTTCATATTCAGGATGGGTGTCATCGTAAACCCCGTCGGCATAATAATAATGCGCAAGGTTTGCCGTCTTGTTGTTTTTGTAGGAAACGGTGTAATCCGTGCCGGGAGTTAGCTTTTTGTAACTTTTCGTGGTTCCATAGCATACACTTACCGCAGGCGTCCTTGCCTCCCCGGTGTACTCAAGGATCACGTCCTCTCCCAAATCTCCGTCCTCATCCTCAAGAAGAATAAAATATCTTTCCTCCTCGTCGAATCGGGCCGTAAGAGTCAGGTTTGAAATTACCGTATCATTTTCAAAATCCCATGGGGTGGTGCCGTTGTACCAGCCGAAGAAGGTGGCATTCTCAAGCACCGGATCCTCGGGCTTTGTAACATGTCCACCCAGTTCAACGGACTGGTCGGAAATTCCGGAAACAGGTGTGCCGTCCTCGTAAACAAATTTGACAGTGACCTTTGTATTTTCAGGATCCGGATCCGGCTCTGTACCGCCGCTTTTTTCCGTCCAATGGGCATAAAGGATAATGTCCTCGGTCAGGGTTCCGCCGTCGAGAACCTTTACCTCTTCGCCGCTTTGAGCCTTTGTGTACCAGCCCTTGAAAGTGTAGCCCTCCCGGGTTGTGGTCTGGTCAAGGGTCGTAACATCGCCTGACGAAATTTTCATGTCCGGAACCGCAGTTCCCCCCTGGGAATCAAATTCCACAAGATAGGTCTTTGCGCAGCTGTCGCTCTCAAGACCGCCAATGGAAAGGATTGTGGAATCATACTCCTCCACCAGCTTTTTTAGTTCCGCATTGGGAGTGCTGCTCGAATTGTCCTTTGAAGTAAATTCCCATGAAAGGTCACCGCCATCGCACCGGCCCGCATAAAGCTTCACATAAACCGGAGTTTCCATGGCGGTGTCCGCAGTATAATCATACATTCCGGATGCGGTGTCGAAATTGTTGTAGGTATAAGAGCCGCTCTTTGATTTTATGGTATTTGCCACAATTGATGAGGCTGTCGAAATGACAACCGCATCAAATTCCGAGGTGCTCTCGCCCTCTGCCTCGCCATAGGGAACAATTGTGCTGCCGGAGATTTTGTTGCCGGTTGATTTTATGATACCGCCTGTAAGAGCGGGCGTTCCCGCTTCCCCGCCGGCATTGCCCGGTTCCTCTGCGGCATATGACAGGTATGAGCCCTGTCCTGCAATGAGCATGGGATAGGTGCAGCCCGTGAAATAGTTGTTCTGTGCAAAGACGGAAGCATTCATAGCCGCTTCAAGGGAATAACATGAATTTCCATCGAAAAGGTTGTTGTAAACATGGGCGGAATAACCGCAGACAAGGGGGTTCGCCCCGTCGGAATGATCAAAACGGTTGTGATGGATCGTAACCGTCCTGCCGACTCCGTCGTAGGAGCCCTCCTCTCCGAGGATCATGCTTTCCGCCGTGTCATGAAAATAATTGTAGGAAAGGGTAACCGCGTCAGCGCCGCTTAATCTTATGGCAGAGCCGCTTACTGCGCCATAGAAAAAGTCGCAGTTGTGCACCCAGATGCTGCTGCCCTCAAGGCCAATACAGTCCCCTGCAGTTGAGGCGGTGTTAAGAAATCCAAGGTTTCGGATTTCAATGTCAGTTCCGTTGCCTGTGCGGATTCCCCAGCCATAGGCAACCGCATCCTTTCCGATTCCCTCGATGGTAACGTCGCTTCCCTTCGCAATGTAAAGATCGCCCTTCCAGTCCGAGTATTTTTTGAAATCCCCGGCAGCTGTAATCATGCCGATGATTCGGATGTCAAGGGGACGGGTTGCTGTAGGCAGATAATTGTTCACAATGTCCGCAAGTCCTGTGTAGGTTTCGTCAGAGCCGCCCGGGGTAAAGCTTACGGTGTTCTTGTTTGTCTGAGTTATGTAAACCACATCCGCGTTACTTTTAAGAGTTCCGTCGGCAGAATATGCCCCGTTTCCGGAGGGTGCTGCAAAGCCCGTTCTGTCGTAGGCCTTAACTGACATTTCCGGAGTGTTGGTATTTACAAGCTGGACATAGTCACTTCCGTCCTTTGTATCAGCCTCAACGCGAAGTCTCCAGTCCCCCGCCGAAAGGCCGGGAATGTCCACACGCCAGCAGTCGCTGTAGCGGCGGATAAGCTCGTTATCTGCCTTCTGCCAGGCTGCAGCATCATCATTGCTCTTGTAGTAGACAATGTAGCCGTCGGCGCCCTCTACGGGCTCCCATTCGGCATATACGCTCTCATTCAGGGCGCCGTAGCCCGTTATGGTCAGTGTCTCGCCCTCGGCTTTTGCCACTCTCGCAGCAGTAAATATTCCGTTTTCGGAAAGTCCCGCAGCATTGCAGGCAAGCATTGAAAGTCCCAGCACCAGGGCTGTAAGCTTCTTTGCGGTTTTATACATATTGACTCCTTTGTATTACGTCATTCCATAATACACAATTATCCCCGCGCCCATTTGAGCGTGGGGATAATGTTTTAGATTTTGATTTTTCCGTAAATATTATTTGCGGATAAGCTTCTGAGGTGTGATCTTGAAGCTGATGGTCTTGGTTCCTGCATACTTGCCGGTACCCTGGACGGTAACCTTTGCAGTACCCTTGCCGGTGTTCTTTACATAGGTGTCCTTAAGGATCTTGAAGGTAACAGGCTCTTCCACTGTCTCACCGCTCTCATTCTTAACGCTCAGGGTCATGGTGATGTCGCTGGTGTTAAGGGTAACGGGGATACCGCAGTAGCTCTTCTCAACAACGGTAACCTTTGCCTTGGTGATAAGGTAATCCTTGGGAACAATATGGTAGATAACTGAGCAGGTTCCATCAAAGGCGCTGCCCTCTACTGCGGTTGCAGTTGCCTTGATGTATGAAACATCTGAGCTGATGGTGCTTGCCTTGGTGAGAACATCTCCGATTTCAGTACCGTTCTCATCGCATGCGATGTAGCTTAAGGTGTAATCCTTCTTCTCAGAGAGAGCCTTGCCCTTTGTCTCGGGCTCAACTACCTTAACCTTGCTGATGAACTTGCCGGCCTTGTCACTGTATGCAAGGTCAGTAGCTGTCATGGTCATGTCAGAAAGATCTCTCTTTCCTACGATGAAGCCGTAGGTTGCGGTGGTGCCTGAGAAGTTGCCCTTGCCCTTGATGGTGATTTCGGGAGCCTTTGCATCAGTAACCTTGCCGTTCTCGTCAAGGTTAGATACGGTCTTGTTGTTCTTTGCGGTAACGGTGTAGTCAGTACCCTCGGTAAGCTTAACGCCGTTGTAGGTAAGGCTAAGCACGGGCTTAGCACCGCCCTTTGCATAGGTTGCGACAACCTCGCCACTTTCAAGCTCGGTAAGTCCGCTTACATCAGCAATGTTTGCAGCAACAATCTTGAACTTGCCGCTGGTGGTTCCGTAGTAATCGCCCTTGCCGGTAACGGTAACGGTTGCGGTACCCTTGTTGATGTTCTTGCTGCACTTGATGATGAACTTGTCGGTTGTAACTGCAACATCATCGATTGTCATGTCGGGGATGATTGCCTTACCGGTGTAAGCGTAAGCATCCTGTGAGAATACAATCTTTGCCTTGTTGATTGAAACAGGATCAGAAGCCTCGCTCTCGTAAATACCGAAGTTCTTTACAATGGTTCCTTCGTAGTTGCCCTTGAGCTTGATGGTTGCGGTGGGAAGGAGTGAGTCTGAAACATCATTGTAATCCGCACTGCCGCGCTTTCCGGTAACTGCTGTGTTGTTCTTTAAGGTTACGGTGTAATCGGTGCCCTCTGTAAGCTCGGTGTTGACTGCGTCAGAACCGAAGTATACATGAATCTCGGGAGTAACCTTTTCGCCATTGTTGTAAACAGCATCCTCGATGGTGCAGAAGATTGAACCGCCTGCAATGGTCTTGCTGGTGCTTGCGGTTGTTCCGTCTGATGCAACAGCGGTTGCATAGTAGTGGGTATTTCCGTTTGCTGATGCGGTTGCGCTGTCGATGGTTGTGGTAACGTCAGCTGCCTTGGTTTCGGTGTCGCTGCAGTTAAGGCATACGAACTTTGCAGATGCGCTTGTAAAGTCGCTTGACCAGCTCCATGAAGAGAGCTTGAATGAGTGGCCCTCAGCCTCGATTACAGTGGGAGCCTCGATTTCCTTGGTTCCTGCTGAGTTAGAGAACTTCTTGCCGCAGTTCTGGCACTCCCAGTATGCATTGCAGCCGTCCACGGTACAGGTTGCAGGAACAGCCTCATGCTTGAGGAGGTCATGTGTTACATACTGTGCCTCGATAACATAGTCTCTGTTGATTTCGGTGCTGAAACTGAATACTGTATCAACGCCCTCTTCCTGCCAGCCTACGATATCAAAGCCGGTCTTTGAAACGATTTCGGGAGCAGAAGACTCTGCAACCTTAGCGCCCTTCTTGACTTCAACATCGGTCTTGGTGCCGTTGCCGTTTACGAAGGTTACTGTGTAGGTGATGTCAGCCTCAGTCTCAACTGTGGGATAGTAATCTGTATCGCACTTGATTGCGGTAGCGTTTACATCATCTGCGCAGATGAGCATCTTGCCGTTCTTGTCATACCAGCCCTTGAGAGCCTTGCCTGAATCAATGGTAAGGGTGGGAAGGTCTGACTTCGCGATGGTTCCGCCGTGGATTGCAGACATTGTGCAAAGGATTGCGCTGTCTGATTCCGAATCCGCATGGAATGCAACAACGTACTCATTGGGAGTCCACTTTGCATATACGGCAGTAGCCTCGGTAATTACTGTGCTGTCAAATACGAAGGGGGTATCCTCATCGAGGTACCAGCCATCAAAGGTGTAACCCTCACGAACGGGGTTTGCCTTTGTGGAAATGGTCTTGCCTGCTACGGTCTTAACAGAGAAGAGAGGTGCGTTTACGTTAACATCATCTGCTGTCTCGTAGAAGCTTACTGAAAGACCGTTTCCGATTTCGTCGATAAGGTTCTGTGCATAGGTCTGCCAGTAGCCTGCCTCAACGGTGAACTCGCCGGTAGAGGTGTCCTCTGCCCATGCGGTGATCTGGCTCTTGGCATTGATGCTGAACTGTACCTTGCCTTCAGAGTTCTCGCCCTGAATCATGGTAGGTGTCTTGACGTATGAGGAAATGGGAAGACCCATCTGCTGAACTTCCTTTGCCATAATGGCTGCCTCAATAACACCGCCAAGCTTGTTATTGTGAGTCTTCTCACTTGAAGAAGCCATTACCTGCTGTACGTAGGGTGAGTTGTCGCCAACTGCCTTGGGATCGTTTGCGAAAGCTGCCTCATACATTTCCACGGTAAGAGCAAAGCCGTCAATAAGCAGTACTTCCTGCTCCTCTGCAAGCTGCTCAACAGCGTCACAGTAGGTGTTTGCAATTCTCTGATCGGCCTTTACACAGTGATGAGCATAAATCTTGCCGTCTGAGAAATAGGTACGTGAAACGGGAGTTACAAGAATGGGGGTAGCGCCTGCTGCCTTTGCCATGTCAATGTACTGCTTCATGTACCACTTGTAGGTACCGTCAGTGGTGTCGGTGGGAGCTGTGTAGGGATAGCTTCCGGTCTCGTCGGGATCACCGAGAGGTGTATATCTGTCGGTGTAAGAATCAGAGCAGTCGTTGTGACCGAACTGGATGAAGAGGTAGTCGCCTGCCTTGATATTTCTTGAGATTGCGCCGTATCTTACATCCTCATCGTAGAAGGTACGTGATGACCTTCCGCCCTGAGCATAGTTGAGAACGGTGATCTTAGAGCTGTCGAAGTAATCTCCGAAGTACTCGCCCCATGAACCCTCTGATGCGTTTACACCGCTGGTCCACATACCGGTTGCTGAATAGTCCTTAACGGTTGAGTCACCTGCAAGGTAGATGTTGATGCCCTCGCCGATTTCAACGTCGGTGGAAGTTCCGGGAACCTCGTAACCTGAAAGGACGGCAGCCTCAACGGTGAAGCTTGCTGCGGTTCCGGTGTTGCCGCTTACTGTCATGGGAGTGACGGTAACGGAAATTGTCTTTCCTACCATGTCAGAGGTAAGGGTAAGATCCTTTGTGACTGCAGCGGTAGTTATGAGGATTGATTCATCGTTTGCGAACCACTGGATGATTGATGCGTCATTTTCATCATTCTTAGCGCCAAGTGAATACTTTACGGTAAGAGTGTGGCCGGGACGGGGAAGGTTGATATCTCCGTTGTCTGCAACTGTGGGAGCAGACTCAAATGCAACAGTAGCGTCCTCATCGCAGTAGCTTACGGGAACCCAGTCCTCGAAGAATTTTGCGGTGGTGAAGGTTGCAGCCTCTGCGGCATCAATAACAGTTCCTGTTACACGCTCTGAGGTGTCAAGCGCCTCGCCGAGGATTGAGGTTGTGTTGTACTCCTTGAAGTTTGCATCCTCGGGCTTGTTGCCGCTCATGTCCTTCCAGCCAACTGCCTGGATGGAATCGGGGTTCTCAACCTTGGCGTTAAGATAGCAAACCTTTGCGGTAGCGCCCCAGGGACGTCCGAAATAACTGGGTGCCACAGGATAATCCGGGCTGTCGGTAATAGTGCAGTTTCTGAAGAGGTAACCGTTTGCTGAAACGCCGGTATCCTCTCTCATTGCGGTAAGGTAACCGCCGTCGGTGCTTCCGCCTGAATAGCCTGCCCACATAAGTTCGCAGGCATCGAAGATAACGGAACCGTCACCGAAGATGTAGTCAGTGTTACCTGAAATCTTGCAGTTCTTGAAATATTCTCTTGTGTTGGTATTACCGGTGTAAAGAGTATCCTGTGAGCTTAAGATTGTACAGTTGGTGATTTCAACCATATCTGCTTCGATGCAGAGTGCAGCCGCACGCTCGGTTGCCGCCTTTGTAGCTACGTCTGCGCCGTACTTACGCTCGAAGGCGATTGTAGAATAATCGCTCTCAACGCCATCCTCGATTTCTTCCTCGGTGATGTAGCGGTTGAATGAGTTCTCGAAGGTGATTCCGTCAGCGCGGAAGCCTGTAGCCTTCTTCTGAACATATACACAGGTACCCCAGCGTGCTGAGCATGAGGTCTTGTCGAACTTGTCGTAAGCCTTCTCCTCATCGTAGTAGCCTGTAGAGCCGATTGAGTAGTACTTGTAGCCGATACCGTAGTACCAGGTAAGAAGAACCTCCTCATCACTGTCATTTACAAATGAAATGTAGGGTGTGTTAATGAGGATCTGCTCGCGGTAGGTACCGGGAGCGATATGGATTGTGATACGGTCAGCTTCGCTTGAGGGAGACATTGCTGCAGCTGCGGCAACTGCCTCATTGACTGTATCGTAGTTGTTTGATTTGTTCTTGTAGCCAACATAGATGTCGGAAACAAGGTCAAGTGCAACCTCCTCATCAGGTGAAACGAAGAGGATGTCCTTTGATACGTCCTTGCCGTTGACAACGATGTGGGTGATGGTTGAGTGATTCTTAACGCGGGCGCTTACCGAATAAGAGCCGTTGCGAAGCTGAACGCTGTAGCCCTCTGATGTAACGGTCACGGGATATGAATAGCCGTCGTCAAGGTTCTTAACGCTCATTGAAGATACAACCGCATCCTCTGCAAGGCCGAGGAAGCTACCGGTTGCGTTGTAAACAGCCTTCTTTGTAAATTCGATGTTCTGCTTAACCGATACTGAGCTCTCGAACTCTGTTGAAGATGAAATCTCGTAATCGTAGCAGCCGTCCATTGAAAGGGTGTACTTAACGGAAGGATCGAGGGTTACCGAATAGTTGTTGTTCGCATCGATGAAGACACTTGCTGTCATCGAGTTGCTGCCTTTTTCGGGGGTAAGGGTAAGCGCAAGGTCTGATGTGTCATAGGAATCATCAAAGCCTGTGATCTTACCGGTGTAGGTAATGCTTTCCTTCTCCTCGATAACAAGGTTCTTTGTAAGCTTGTAGCCGCTGACTACCTTTGAGGTGTCTGTGATTTCAACTGTTCTTGCATCATCGGCAAAGCCTGCTCCCGTAACGCCTGTAAGCACTGCGGTGTAGGTGTCGAAAGGAGGAAGATCAACTGTGAACTTGTTGTCATCTACAGTTGCAACATATTCCTTGCCTGAGGTGTTGCCCTTGAACTTGATGCCGAAATCGCTGACATCAACATCGTCAAAGGAAACATTGCCGGTAACCGTAACAGCGGGGATACGGATGATACGGTGCCAGTTGGGCTTACCGGTGTTGTTTGTCTCATAGAATTTGTAATCGCCGTCGTACTGGCATACGAAAGCAAGTACCTTGGGAACCTTGTAGGTAACAGAATCTGCCTGTGTACCGTCCTCGCCCATGTATTCGAAGTTCCATGCTGAGCTTGCGCCGTTATTAATGTTCATGTAGAAGATAACGGTGTCGCCTGCTTTACAGTTTTTGATAATGGCGTAACGCTTGCTTGCATTACCGGTACCGTTGCAGTACCAGTAGCCCTTTGCAGCATACTCGGGGAAATATGTGGTATCGCCGAAGGTTACGTCAACTACTGTGGCAGTGCCGCCATATGACTTTGCGGATTCATTGAAATAGAGACGGTCGCCCTTTTCATTGACCCAGGTCAGATCGCCCACAACGTTTGTCTGGACAGCTGCAAAAGAGCCGTCGCTTGCAAGGTTATCGTATGAATTCCAGTAACCTGTGGGGATGTTGTTGTTGAAAATTGTGGTGTCGCTTTCCTGGACCTCGCCGAAGTCCCATACGTCAGCCTTGCGGCCGTCTGCAGCCTTTGCTTCACTGCCAGTTGAAGCAAAGACCATGGCGCCTGCAGCAAGAGCAACTGCTCCTGTCAGGATCCTGGTAAGATTTTTTCTGAATCCTCTTATCATTTTGTTCTCCTTTTCAAGTTCTTCTGAACCTTTTTCTTTGCCGTAACACATACCGGCATATATGGAATTATTATAACACGGAGCACCCCCGATTGCATAGATTTTTCTAGTTACAAAGTACCATATCTTACGGTTCATTTTCGTGCAAAATGCAAATAAAAAAGCACCTCTGCAAAATGCAAAGGTGCCTGTATCTGCTTAATGTAATTTTACCGGGCCGCAGCCTTATGAAACCTGAAGGATGAACTTCTGCACGCTCCTCTCGGAATCTGCAAGTTCAATCCGGGCGCCGAGGCTTCGAAGCTTCTCATCGAAATGCTCATAGCCGCGGAGAATGTACTTGATGTCCTCGACGGTGGTGATTCCGTCAGCGGCAAGTCCCGCAAGAACAAGGGCCGCTCCCGCACGAAGGTCCGGAGCCACAATCTGCGCTCCCTTGTAGCCGTTCACGCCGTTTATGATGGCGATGTTGCCCTCGACCTTGATCTGGGCTCCCATGCGATTAAGCTCCGCAACATACTTGAAGCGGTTTTCGAAAATGCTTTCCGTAACGGTGCTTGTGCCCTCTGCAAGCCCGAGGACAACTGTCATCTGGGGCTGCATGTCGGTGGGGAAACCCGGGTAGGGAAGGGTAGTGACCTGGGTGTGCTGAAGCCTTCTGGGGGCTATTACACGCACGCTGTCATCTCCCTCCTCAATCTTGCAGCCAACCTCGATGAGTTTTGCGGTTGTGGCCTCAAGATGCTTGGGAATTACATTTTTGACGGTGACATCCCCTCCGGTGACCGCAGCGCCGAACATGAAGGTTCCGGCCTCGATCTGATCGGGGATGATGGAATATTCTGTGCCATGGAGCTTTGAAACTCCGGTGATACGGATAACGTCGGTACCTGCGCCTCTGATGCCCGCTCCCATGCTGTTGAGGAAGTTGGCAACGTCAACCACGTGGGGCTCTCGCGCCGCGTTCTCGATGATGGTCTTGCCTGATGCGAGGGCTGCTGCCATCATGACATTGATGGTTGCGCCGACGGATACCTTATCCATGTAAATGTGGGTGCCCACAAGCTCGTCTGCCGCTGCCCTGACCATGCCGCCCTCAATGTCAACGGATGCACGAAGAGCGCGGAAGCCCTTGATGTGAAGGTCTATGGGACGGGCTCCGATGTCGCAGCCGCCGGGAAGTGCCACATTTGCTTTTTTATATTTTCCGAGAAGAGCTCCGAGCAGATAGTAGGATGCGCGGATCTTTCGGATGTAATCATAATCTACTGAAACGGAATTAATGTTACCTGCGTTAATCCTGACTGTATGAGTGTCGAGATAGGTAACAACCACGCCTATGGTCTCCATGGCTTCGATGAGAACATGGATGTCGCGCACGTCGGGAAGGTTCTCGATGAGAACACTTTCGTCAGTCATTATAGAGGCCGCAAGAATTGCAAGTGCAGCATTCTTGGCGCCGCTGATTTCGACTTCGCCGCAAAGTGGGGTTCCGCCCTTCATTACATACTGTTCCATAAAATACCTCTGTGTTGCAGTGCTCTGACTGAGATAAACACATTTGGAATATTATACCATATTTGCGGCAAAATGCAAAAAATACGGCATTTTGATACAAAAGTACCATCATTTCTTATTACATTTGCCCAATGTTAGGCACATTTTATAATTTTGCCGGTCCAAGCAGGACCCTGCAGCGTGTTTTCACCCACCGCTCGGATTCCAAAACAAAACCCCCTCGGATAAATCCAAGGGGGTTGAATAAGATAAGTTAAGCTTAAATTACTTAAGGGTAACCTTAGCGCCAACTTCCTCAAGAGACTTCTTAAGAGCCTCAGCGGTAGCCTTGTCAGCACCTTCCTTAAGTACCTTGGGAGCAGAATCAACAAGATCCTTTGCTTCCTTAAGGCCAAGACCGGTAGCCTCACGAACAACCTTGATTACCTTAACCTTCTCAGCGCCTACCTCGGTAAGCTCTACATCAAACTCGTCCTTCTCCTCAGCTGCTGCTGCGCCTGCACCAGGTGCTGCCATAACAACGCCAGCTGCTGCTGAAACGCCGAACTCCTCTTCACAAGCCTTAACAAGATCGTTAAGCTCAAGTACGCTAAGCTCTTTGATAGCTGCGATAAATTCTTCAGTGGTCATCTTTGCCATGATTATTTCCTCCTAAATTAATTGACGATTTTTCGCCGTTCGTAATAATTGATATTATGCCTCAGCAGGTGCTTCTGCCTCTGCTGCGGGTGCCTCTGCTTCTGCTTCGGCTGCGGGTGCTTCTTCCTCTGCCTTAGGCGCAGGAGTGCATCCGTCTGCTCCACCGTTCTCTGCGATCTGATTGAGTACGCGTGCGAGATTTGAGATGGGGCTCTTCATGCTGCCAAGCAATCTTGAGAGAAGTTCCTCGCGTGAGGGTACTTCAGCGATTGCCTTCATTCCGTCAGCATCATAGAAAGTTCCTTCAACAACGCCTGCCTTGATCTCAAGGGCGGGAGCGGTCTTAGCAAACTTTGCGATAACGCGGGCAGGTGCGGTTGCATCCTCAACTGCTACTGCGATAGCCGAAGGTCCCTCAAGAACGGGATCAAGGCTTGCAAAATCAGTTCCTTCGAATGCACGACGCATCATGGTGTTCTTGTATACCTTGTAAGAAACACCGGCCTCGCGAAGCTGACGACGAAGAGCGGTATCCTCAGCAACGGTGAGTCCACGGTAGTCAACGACTACGATGCCGGACGCATCCTTGATAACTGAAGAAATCTCTTCAACGATAGGTGCTTTGATTTCAACTTTTGCCACGTTTTTTTCCTCCTATTTTATTTTCTACTGCTAAAGAGGAGTATTGAAAAACCCTCTGCTGCGCACACAGACAGAGGGCATAAGTCAAACTCTAAGTAAAACTTTCTCCTCGGCAGGCCAACTGTTACGCCCAATGGGCACCTGCTGTCTTCGGCAGTGTTTTGGTGTTGCGAAATGCAACTCCAATAAAATACTATAAATTTTATTTGATGTCAATCACTTTTTAAGATTAAACAAGCTTTGAAGTGTTAACCTTGATGCCGGGGCCCATTGTAGAGCTGATAGAGAGGCTCTTAATGTACTGGCCTTTAAGGCTTGAGGGCTTAGCTTTCATGATTGCATCAGTCAGGGTCTGGAAGTTGTCTTTTAAATCTTCTTCGCTAAAGGAAGCTTTTCCAATCGGCACATGGATAATGTTTGCTTTATCGAGACGATACTCAACCTTACCTGCTTTGATATCTGCGATTGCCTTGGCAACGTCCATTGTAACGGTACCAGACTTGGGGTTGGGCATAAGACCCTTGGGGCCGAGAACCTTACCAAGACGTCCTACAACACCCATCATGTCGGGAGTTGCAACTACAACGTCGAAGTCAAACCAGCCATCGTTGATTCTGGGGATAAGATCCTCGCCACCAACGAAATCAGCGCCGGCATTCTGTGCCTCGTCGAGCTTTTCGCCCTTTGCAAATACCAGAACACGAACAGTCTTACCGGTTCCGTGGGGAAGTACAACTGCTCCACGAATCTGCTGCTCTGCGTGACGTCCGTCACATCCGGTACGGAAATGAGCTTCAATTGTCTCATCAAACTTTGCACCTGCAGTCTTCTTAACAAGTGCTACGGCGTCTGCGGGCTCGTAAGTGGTCATACGATCAACGAGCTTTGCAGCCTCCTGATACTTCTTTCCTCTTTTCATAAATACCTCCTGTGGTGTTAACGGGAGAGAGGCTCCCTTCCACCGTGTATATAAGCTTAGTCTACTACTTCAATACCCATTGAGCGAGCAGTACCAGCGATCATGCTGCATGCTGACTCAAGAGATGCTGCGTTAAGATCGGGCATCTTGAGCTGGGCGATTTCCTCAACCTGGGCCTTGGTGATCTTTGCCACCTTGTTCTTGTTGGGAGTGCCTGATGCCTTAGCGATCTTGCAGGCCTTCTTGATAAGAACGGGAGCCGGGGGGGTCTTGGTGATGAAGCTGAAGCTTCTGTCTGCGTAAACAGTGATAACTACGGGGATGATAAGATCACCCTGATCTGCTGTCTTTGCGTTGAACTGCTTTGTGAACTCGGCTATATTGACACCATGCTGACCAAGTGCGGGACCAACCGGGGGTGCCGGGGTTGCCTTGCCGGCAGGAATCTGAAGCTTAATATAGCCTTCTACTTTCTTTGCCATTGGAACTTCCTCCTTAAATAATTACAATTTGCTGACTTCCAGGAAACGAATTTCCACGGGAGTTTCGCGGCCGAAAAGATCTACATTTATTGTAACGATCTGCTTGCTGTGGTTCATGGACTGAATAATTCCCTCGGTGCCCTTCCAGACACCTGCGGTAACAACCACCAAGTCGCCCTCTGCGAAATCCACGTTAATTTCCTCGCCAGTCCTGATTCCCAGATTACTCATCTCATGATCGGACAACGGAACAGGCTTGCCGTCTGGACCGACGAACCCTGTCACGCCACGGGTGTTTCTGACCACATACCAGGTATCGTTGTTCATGACCATGTTGACAAGAACATAGCCGGGGAAGAGCTTGCGCTCCACCTGACGACGGCTGCCGTCTGCCTTCTGCTCGATAACCTCGGCAGTGGGGATTCTTACCTCGAGAATCTCGTTCTCAAGATGACGGTTTGCAATTGTCTTTTCAAGATCGGCCTTAACCTTATTCTCGTAACCGGAATAGGTGTGAGCAACATACCAGCGTGCTTCTGTCTCTGCCATCCTTGTCCTCCTTATAAATGAAGTCCTACCAGGAAATCTACTCCGTACTGTACGCCTACATCGATGATTGCGATGAGAAGGCCTACAACAACAGATGTGATAATTACTGCGACAGACTGTCTGGCTAAAGAAGCGCTGTCAGGCCAGATAATCTTGCGAAACTCTGCCTTGAGGCCCTTGAACCAGGTCGCCATCTTCGAATCATTGGTCTTTTCCATAAGTAACTCCTCTACTTGGTTTCCTTATGCATCGTATGTCTCTTGCAGAATCTGCAATACTTTTTGGTTTCCATACGATCCGGATGGTTCTTCTTTTCCTTTGTCGTGTCGTAATTACGCTGCTTGCACTCTGTACAAGCCAAAGTTATTTTTGTGCGCACAACTTCCACCTCCATTTTCTTATTTTATTGGGAAGGACCCAGCGCCGGCACCCTGAAGCCGGGGAGCTGAAATTCTGCTGTCAAATTAAAAAATTTCACAACAAAAAAATAAGGCCTTCCGCCTTGTCCATGCTTTGGTACTATAGCACGATATCATTTTTACGTCAACAAAAAAGTGAAATTTCTTTGTATATATAAGGAAACTTTCTGTTTTCCGCCAATCGATTCGAAAAGGAATACGAATAAAAAGGGCGGATTTTTCCCGATGCAAAGTTATAATTTCGGTTTAATTTTCCATAAAAATATCATAATTTAGGAAAAAAGTCACATTTTTTTCAAAAAAAGTAGTGACAAATGGTATTTTAGATGATATATTCGTACTTAGATAAATGGATTTTTATACCCTATGCAGGGGTTTCGCGCCGATTCAGCCAATCGGGGCGGAGGCGTTACTTGCAAGCAAGCGAAATTGCATCCTGTGCATTTCACCTGTGAAGAGTGACTGGAAACTGCAAATTTCAAGGATGAAAGGAGGGGTTAAGATGGCTAAAATTGATTCTGCCTACACGTACTATCTTTCTACGTACGGCGACTCTGTTTATTCTAAACAGGATTCCCACAAGAAGTCTGAACTTCGCGGAATCTATAATTCCATGGTTAAAGCCAATAAAGAATCCCCTCTGTACAAGATCATCCAGACAGAGAAGACCGGCGAGTTCGCTATTGATGTGAAGGAAAATTCACGCAATATAGAGAATGTTATTTCCGCTATCACCGGTGAATCAGGCGACATCGAAAAAACCTTCGACAAAAAGGTTGTCACCTCATCGGACGAGTCCGTTGTCACCGCTTCTTTCATAGACGAGGACAGCAACAGCAATTCCTTCTCCGAAGGCTTCGAGATGGAAATTCACAAGCTTGCAAAGCCCCAGGTCAACACCGGCAACTTCCTCAACAACAACGGTCACGCCTTCAAGGAGGGTTCCTACTCCTTCGACCTTGACACTGACAACAATTCCTTCGAGTTCCAGTTCAATGTCAACGACGGCGACACCAACAACGAAGTTATCCACAAGATTGCAAGGCTCGTCAATACCGCAAAGATCGGTATCAGTGCCAACATCCTTTCAAACGACAGCAACCAGAGCGCCCTCGAGCTCACCTCCCACAAGACGGGTCTTACAGAGGATGAGGATTCTCTTTTCTCTGTCAACACCGGTGGAAACAGAAATCCCGTTTCCGTTCTGGGACTTGAGAATGTTTCGCAGCCCGCTTCAAACTCGGACTTCACCTTAAACGGACACAGGCACTCTTCTCTTACAAACAACTTCACAATCAACAATACCTTCGAGGTCACCTTAAAGAGCGAGTCTGAAACTCCCGTCCGCATCGACTTCAAGGATAACACAGATGCCATTACCGACAACATCCAGAATCTCATCAATGCCTACAACGGTATGGTGGATGTAGGTGCGAAGTACGCCACCCAGAAGGGAACAGGCTCCCTCTACCGCGAGGTTACAAACCTTGCCTACAAGCAGCAGGATGCCCTCGCCTCAGTCGGCCTTACCATCGAAAACGACGGCAGAATTTCCGTCAACGCCGAAAGGCTTGAGCAGGCAGTCACGGATCCCGCAAAGCAGGATGAAGCCTTCAGAGCCCTCAACAACTTCAAGGATTCTCTCAAGGCCTTTGCAAAGCGTACAAACATCAACCCCATGAATTACGCCAACAAGCTTGTCGTGGCCTACAAGAATCCCGGCAAATCCTTCTCAACCCCCTATGCAAACTCAGCATATACGGGAATGCTGCTGGACGGCTACTGCTAATCAAATCCACAAATTAGTCTCAAAAAAAATCAGCCCATCCGGGCTGATTTTTTTGTCTTTGTATTTTGCTGTCTCTGCAGCCTCATTATGATTTTTCTAAACCTCGTCCTTGTATCTTTCCTCATATCCCCTCGCATGCTTAAGGAGGAGTCCGGTACCGGGCTTAACATCAAGCTCAAGACGGCCGCCATGTGCCCTGTAGTATCTTGGCATGATGGAATAGCCGGCCTCATTGCAGGAAACCTTCTGCTTGAGGATTCCGGATGTGGGGATTTCAGTCTCCCATACAGGAAGGTCCACATGCTCAGTCTCACCGCCGTTGTTGATGATGACTATATACTGGTCCTCTGCGGTGAATCTTGCATAGCAGACAAGATTGTGACGGCAGGGCAGGAACATGAAGGAGCCTGCGCGAAGGGTGTAGCTCAGTTTGTGCATTGAGATAAGGTCACGGTAGTAATCGATGAGGTCCGTGTTCTCATGTCCCCAGGGATAGGTCCTTCTGTTGTCCGGGTCCGTAAAACCGCAGACTCCGGCTTCATCACCGTAGTAAAGGGTGGGGGCGCCGGGCCAGGTCATCTGCATAAGAATTGCGTTTCTGAACACGCCGTAATTAAGGTCCTCCTCCGCTGCCTTCTGGCCAAGGGCCTCAACACGTCCAACCTTGTGGTTAGTCCTGGTGAGGAAGCGGGAATGGTCGTGGTTTGAGAGCTGGTTCATGGCGCAGTACAAAGAAGGGGTCAGAAACTGTGTCATGTTATGCTTCATTGCGCCCATGAAGGCCATATCGTTGCCAAGAAGATCTCCCTTGTACTCATCGGAATGCTTTTCCATACCTGTGAGGAAATAGGTGACAGGCTCCATGAAAGCGTCATAGTTCATGATGGTGTCCCACTGATGGCCGTCAAGCCATGCCTTGGCACTGCCGTAGTGCTCGCCGAGAATGATGGCATTGGGGTTTGCTTTCTTGACCGCATCACGGAATTCACGCCAGAACTTATGGTTATATTCCTCACTGTGGCCAAGGTCCGCAGCAACGTCAAGACGCCAGCCGTCTGCATTGAAGGGGGCCGAAACCCATTTTGCGCCGATCTCGAGAATGTAATCGTGAAGCTTCTGTGAGCCCTCGTAGTTCAGTTTAGGGAGGGTGTCATGTCCCCACCATCCGTCATAGCTGGGATTGTAGGGCCAGTTGTTCTCATCATGGTAACGGAAGAAATCGTGATAGGGGCTGTCCCTGTCAATGAAGGCTCCCTTGTCATAGCCTTCCTTTCCCTCGTAGATGCGCTCCCTGTCAAGCCATTTGTTGAAGGAGCCGCAGTGGTTCAGAACGCCGTCAAGAATAACCCTCATTCCGCGGGCATGAATCTCCGCAACAATGTCTGCAAAGAGCTTGTTGGAAGCCTCAAGGTTTTCCTTGTTGGTGACGCGGTTCATGTAACGGGTCGCCTGACGGTTGTCGTTGCTTCCCTCGGGAAGGAGCTCGCCCTCGTCATTTACAATCTTTCCGTAATGTGGATCGATGTAATCATAATCCTGAATGTCATATTTGTGGTTCGAGGGAGAGACGAACAGAGGGTTGAAGTAGATGACCTCAACTCCCAGGTTCTTAAGGTAGTCAAGCTTCTTTCTTACGCCCTCAAGGTCGCCGCCGTAAAACTCCGCAACGGAAAAGTCAGAGGCGGGAGCATCCCAGGAATCCATCTTCCGGCTTGGGGTTCTGATGTAGAAATACTCGTTTGTCAGGACGTCATTTGACTCGTCGCCATTGTAAAAGCGATCCACGAGAATCTGGTACATGACAGCGCCCTTCGCCCAGTCAGGGGTAGTAAAGCCCGGGACAATCCTGAAATAATATTCAGGCCTGTCGTCGTTTGAAGCGCCGTATCTGTCATACCAGCAGGTGAACATGCCGGTTTCGATTTCGAAGCGGTACTCCACGGGTTCCTCACCGAGAGTGATAGCGGTTTCATAATAATCAAACCTGCCCCGCTGCTCAACGACCTTCATGTTCTTAACGGTGTCACCCATGTGAAGCTTGACCGCATCAACGTTGTTCTTTGCGGTGCGGAAACGGATACGTACCTTATCTCCTGCCTTGGGTTCGGAGGGGATTCTGTATTCCTCCGTTCCGTCTGAGAAAAGGGCATCCCTTTTCAAAGGCGGACGCTGCTGCATAACATACTGCTGAATCAGGTTAAGTTCATTAAATGTTTTCATAATCAAAATCCTTTGAGCCGAATTTTTTCGGCACTGTCCTTTTATCTTTCGGACAACATTATGTATATTGTAACAGATTAACCACAATATAGCACTATTTAATAATGCACAAATAAAGAAAAAACATCGCCGGGGAGCGATGTCTTTCAGGAGAAGGTGTTTTACTATGGGGTAGTAAAACAATATATAAAATGTATTGGGGGTTACAAGTAGTATAGTAGCACCTTGCCCCCTATAAGTGTGCACAAATCCACTAATTAATCCGGTTGCTTTTTGTGCATTTTGCAAAACAAAACCCGGTCTGCTTAAGACCGGGTTTTGTTTTATGCTGGTTCTATGCAATTTATGCGGGTTCTATACAAGTCCCTTTGCGATTTCATCGGCGTTTTCCGCCTTGACAAGACCGTCTCCGAAGAGACTTTCGAACTCGTCACGTCCGATCTTCTCCTTCTCAAGGAGAACCTCTGCGCATCTGTGGAGAACATCAATATTCTCGTTGATGAGCTTAAGGGCCTTTTCATAGCACTCGTCAATGATACGCTTGACCTCGGCGTCAATTTTTGCGGCAACCTGCTCGCTGTATCCCTTTGCATGGGCAAGGTCGCGGCCGATGAAGACCTCGTCATCATCATCGCCGTAGCTTATGAGGCCGAGCTCATCGCTCATGCCATAGTTTGTGATCATGGCCTTGGCGGTGGAGGTTGCGCTCTTTATGTCAGCAGAGGCGCCTGTTGTGACGTCCCCGAAGATTATCTGCTCGGCGGCACGTCCACCCAGGGATACGACAATGTCCTGAAGCATGCGGCCCTTGGTGCGGAACATTTCATCCTTCTCGGGAAGGGGCATGGTGTAGCCTGCGGCGCCTGCGCCCGTGGGGATGATGGATATGCTGTATACGGGACCCACATCCGGAAGAAGGTGGAACAGAAGGGCATGACCCGCCTCATGGTAGGCAGTAATCTTCTTTTCCTTCTCGGAAATAATGCGGCTTCGCTTTTCTGCGCCGATTCCAACCCGGACGAAGGAAGCCTTGATGTCCTCGAAGCTTATGAAAGCGCGCTTGTCCTTTGCGGCCCTGATGGCAGCCTCGTTGAGAAGGTTCTCAAGGTCAGCGCCCGTGAAGCCTGCGGTGGTGCGGGCAATCTGCTCAAGATCCACGTCATCTGACATGGGTTTGTTTTTCTGATGAACCCGGAGAATTTCCTCCCTGGCGCGCACATCCGGCTTGCCAACGTAAACCTTGCGGTCGAAACGGCCCGGACGCATGATTGCGGGGTCTAAGATGTCGACACGGTTTGTGGCTGCAAGAACGATAATTCCCTCGTTCACTGTAAAGCCGTCCATTTCAACGAGCATCTGGTTTAAGGTCTGCTCGCGCTCGTCATGGCCGCCGCCCATACCTGTGCCTCGTCTTCTTGCAACGGCATCGATCTCGTCAATGAATACAATACAGGGAGCATGTTTCTTGGCATCCTCAAAAAGGTCTCTTACACGGGATGCACCTACGCCGACGAACATCTCCACGAAATCCGAACCGGAAATTGAGAAGAAGGGAACTCCGGCCTCGCCGGCAATGGCCTTTCCGAGAAGAGTCTTACCTGTTCCGGGAGGGCCCACCAGAAGAATTCCCTTGGGAATCCTGGCTCCGAGCTTTGTGTAGCGTGAAGGATTTTGAAGGAAGTCCACGATTTCCTCAAGCTCCTCCTTCTCCTCCAGAAGTCCCGCAACATTTGAGAAGTTCACATCCATCTGATCCTTGTCAGTCATCTGGGCACGGCTCTTGCCGAAATTCATCATTCGTGAATTCTGTCCGCCGCCTGCCCCCGCGCCGCCGTTTAAGACGATAAGAAGCAGGATGAAGAAGATTGCCATGACGATGATAAGGGGCAGAAGTGTCTTAAGCCAGCTCGTCTGGGGAACATTGGTTATCGTTTAGGACTCAAAGCCCGCTACTACCATGCGCTCCATGGCCTTGTTTACATCCGAAAAATATATTTTGTCCGGCTTGTCCTCGCCGCAGTAAACAGTCAGATATCCCGTGGGAACCTCACTGTTCTGGCTGACAACAACGCTTACAACCTTGCCCGCCTCAAGAGCCTGATAAAACTGCTCCGGGGTTGAGGTCACCTCGGTTTTGCTCGAAAAGTTTGCAATGCACATCCATATAAGCGCAAGCACCAGAACAAAATAAATTCCAAATCCTCTTTTTCTACTCAACTTTCACTCCTTATTCGAATACCACTTCTCCGATGTAGGGGAGATTGCGGTATTTCTGGTCATAATCGAGGCCATAGCCGACCACGAAAAGATCGGGAACCTCGAATCCGTTATAGTCAATGTCCACATCCACCTCGCGGCGCTCGGGCTTGTCGAGGAGGGTGCAGATTTTAAGGCTCCTGGGTTTTCTTGATTCAAGAAGGTTTTTAAGATATGCCAGGGTGCGACCGGAATCCACAATGTCCTCCACGATGATGACATTCTTGCCGGCGATATCCTCGTCCATGTCCTTTATTATGCGGACCTTGCCTGATGAGACAGTGCCGCTGCCGTAGCTTGAAACAGACATGTAATCCATGAAAACAGGGCTTGTGATTCTCTTTGCAAGCTCGCACGAAAAGAATGCGGAGCCCTTGAGGATGCACAGAAGAAGAACAGGCTCACTGCCGTATTCGATGCTTATCTGCTCGGCAATTTCGCGAACTCTTTTGTCAATTTTTTCCTCATCTATGAGGATATTAATCTTGTGGTCCATGTTTCTCCCCCTTTATCTCGAGAACCTTTTTTGTGGCGTCAGTAAGACGCGCCCCCTCGAAGGAGCGGCCGCCGGCAACGTAGAGGATGCAGTCGTCCATTGCAGCAAGCGGAACAAAATCCCGCTCTGCCGCAGGAATTTTGCTGTCGATGAAGTAGGACTTAAGAGTCTTTCTTCTGCCATCGGGATTGATGATAAGATAATCCCCCTCCTGCCTTGTTC
>R03__coassemble_480_pt1 | contig 22703 bp, 22 predicted proteins | sample R03__metabat2_high_PE_063 | metagenome-assembled genome bin R03 | reverse complement strand
CCGTATCTGCACTGACAACTACACTGTTGACCCGAACGGATTTTTCTAAAAATATTGTTGACAAGACATTTTTGCTGTGTTAAACTATCGCAGTAAATTAAAGCAGAGTTTCCTCTCACCTTGCGGTGCAACGGCGCCCGGGTTAATAAGTCAGTTCTTATTAAATGTGTGGATTCTCTGTCCACACATTTTTTTGCGCATTGCGCGGGAGGTTTGCTATTAGCGACGTATTAATCAATGAGCAGATCAGAAACAAGGAAGTACGTGTTGTTTCTGAGACCGGCGAACAGATGGGTATCATGTCCAGCAAGGACGCACAGAAACTTGCGGATGAGGCAGGCGTGGATATGGTCATGATTGCACCGAAGGCTGAGCCCCCGGTTGTAAAGATCATCGACTTTGGCAAATACAAATATGAGCAGACCCGCCGCGAAAAAGAGGCGAAGAAAAAGCAGAAGACCGTTGAACTTAAGGAAATCCGTCTTTCTCCCAACATCGAGGAAAACGACCTTAACACTAAGGTTTCCGCTGCACGTAAATTCCTTGAAAAAGGCAACAAGGTTAAGGTTACGCTTCGTTTCAGAGGCCGTGAAATGGCCCACATGCAGCAGTCAAAGCACATCCTTGACGAATTTGCACAGGCACTTAGCGAAATCGCTAACGTAGAAAAGCCCGCAAAGCAGGAAGGCAGAAGCCTCTGCATCGTTCTTGGCGAGAAGAAGTAATTCTTCGTATTGTTTTGTATATTATTTACAGGAGGAAAAAGATATGCCTAAGATGAAGACAAAAAGAGCAGCAGCAAAGCGCTTCTCTGTTACAGGAAGCGGAAAACTTAAGAGGAACAAGGCTTACAAGAGCCACATCCTTACCAAGAAGACAACCAAGCGTAAGAGAAATCTCCGCAAGGCAGCTATGACTGACGCAACAAACGTAACAACAATGAAGAAGATTCTTCCCTACGTTTAATCGGAAGACTTTTTGGAGGTATAAAAAATGGCAAGAGTAAAAGGTGGCTTAAACGCCAAGAAGAAGCATAATCGTACACTTAAATTAGCAAAGGGCTACAGAGGAGCACGTTCTAACCAGTACCGTGTTGCTAAGCAGTCTGTTATGAGAGGTCTTACCTCTGCATATGCAGGCCGTAAGCAGCGCAAGCGTCAGTACAGACAGCTCTGGATCGCACGTATCAACGCAGCAGCACGTCTTAACGATCTTTCATACAGCAAGCTTATGCATGGTCTCAAGCTTGCAGAGGTTGAGATTAACCGTAAGATGCTTGCTGAGCTTGCAGTTAACGATGCTGAGGGCTTTAAGGCTATGGCAGAGCTTGCTAAGTCTAAGCTTGCTTAATTAAAATCATTCGCCCCGGGGCTTTGCTCCGGGGTGTTTTTTTATGAAGCCCCGGAGGCTTAATGATATGCAGAAAAAATCGGCTCGTCCGATTTAATTGTATATTTGGGGATTTATTGGTATAATTTTAAGTTGAGGTTTGCCTGGGGAAAATGCCGGCAAATCTTATGCGTAAACTATCATGGAATTTCAAAATGGGGTGAATGCTATGAATATTTTAGTTACAGGCGGCGCCGGCTTCATTGGAAGCCACACCTGCGTCAGTCTCATTGAAAACGGACATGACGTGGTTGTTTATGACAATCTTTCAAACAGCTCCGAAAAATCCCTCGACAGGGTTGCAGCCATCACAGGAAAGAAGGTACCCTTCGTAAAGGGCGACATCCGCGACAGGGCAGCTCTCGAGAAACTTTTTTCCGAAAATAAATTTGACGCATGTATCCATTTTGCGGGTCTTAAGGCTGTCGGAGAATCGGTACAGAAGCCTCTTGAATATTACGAAAACAATATTTACGGAACCCTGAACCTTGTTGACGCAATGCGTAACCATGGCTGCAAGAATATTATCTTCTCATCATCGGCCACGGTTTACGGCGATCCTGCGGAGATTCCCATAAAGGAAATCTGTCCCAAGGGAAAATGCACCAACCCCTACGGCTGGACAAAATCCATGCTTGAGCAGATCTTAAGCGATATTCAGGCAGCTGACAATGAGTGGAATGTGATTCTGCTTCGTTACTTTAACCCCATCGGAGCCCATCCCTCCGGCACAATGGGAGAGAACCCCAACGGAATTCCCAACAATCTTATGCCCTACATCACCCAGGTGGCAGTGGGCAAGCTTAAGGAACTGGGAGTTTTCGGAAATGATTATCCCACCCATGACGGCACAGGCGTTAGGGATTATATCCATGTCTGCGATCTTGCGGACGGACATGTTGCGGCACTCAAAAAAATCAACGAAAACTGCGGCCTTGAAATTTACAATCTCGGCACAGGCACCGGCTATTCGGTTCTTGACATTGTCACAAACTTTGAGGAGGCAAACGGCATCAAAATCCCCTATGTCATAAAGCCCCGCCGCGAGGGAGACATTGCAACCTGCTACTGTGACCCCGCAAAGGCAAAGGCCGAGCTTGGCTGGGAGGCAAAATACGGCATCAGGGAAATGTGCGAGCATTCCTTCAGATGGCAGACCAACAACCCCAACGGATATGAGGAATAGAAATGCTTAAAGGCAAAAACATAGTTCTCGGAATAACAGGAAGCATCGCGGCCTACAAGATCGGCTATCTTGCGTCGACTCTTAAGAAGATGGGCGCCGATGTTACAGTTATCATGACAAAAAACGCAACCGAATTTATAGCCCCCCTGACCTTTGAAACCCTTACGGGAAACAAGGTCTATACGGACACCTTCGACAGGGATTTTAAATTCGAGGTTGAACATATTTCCATCGCAAAAAAGGCCGATCTTCTCATGATTGCCCCGGCTTCCGCAAACATTATCGGAAAGGCGGCAAACGGAATTGCGGACGATATGCTTTCCACAACACTTATGGCCTGTACCTGCCCTGTGATCTTTGCCCCTGCAATGAACACAGCAATGTATGAAAATCCCATTCTGCAGGACAATCTTGAAAAGCTTCGTTACTTCGGCTATGAAATCCTTGAACCTGCGGAGGGCTATCTTGCCTGCGGGGACACGGGAAAGGGAAAGATGCCCGAGCCTGCGGAACTTCTCGATTACATTTACGCCGCTCTGGCCTATGAACGCGACATGAAAGGGCTTAAGGTGGTCGTAACTGCGGGCCCCACAAAGGAGGCCATTGACCCTGTGCGCTTCATCTCAAATCATTCCTCAGGACGCATGGGATGTGAGATAGCAAGGGTTGCAGCCTTAAGGGGCGCTGATGTTACCCTTGTGGCAGGTGATGTTTCCTGCGAGCTTCCGAGGTTCTGCAACATTGTCAGAATCAAGAGCGCCGAGGATATGTTTAATGCCGTGACAGAGGCCGCAAAGGATGCGGATATAGTTGTAAAAGCCGCCGCCGTTGCGGATTACACTCCCTTAAATGTTGCAGCTGAAAAGGTGAAAAAATCCGATGGTGACCTGTCGATTGAATTAAAGCGCACCCGGGACATTTTGGGATACCTTGGAGAAAACAAGCGCGAAGGCCAGCTCCTTTGCGGATTTTCAATGGAAACCGAAAATGTAATTGAAAATTCCCGCAAAAAGCTTACCAAAAAGAACGCCGATATGATCGTGGCAAATGATCTCCGCCAGGCGGGAGCGGGCTTTGGCACCGACACGAATGTTGTTACACTTATCACAAAAAGCGGCGAAATGCACCTCCCCATAATGAGCAAGGAATATGTGGGAAAAGCTATTTTCGACGAGCTTCTTAAAATGAGAGAGGAATAAAATGGACAGAAAAAGTATTAAGAACAAAGCGAAGGCAAATTTTACTTCACAGTACGGAGTGTCAGTCGGTGTGAACTTTCTTTACACCTTCCTTGTGGGACTTTGCGGCTCAACGGGAATCGGAGGAATCCTCATTACCCCCATCCTCTGGACCTCAAAATCACGCTATGACCTTAAGGTTTACAATGGGGAAGAGGGCAAATTCGAGGACATGTTCAGCTGCTTTAAGACCCCCGAATTCGGACGAAGCATTGGCGGATACTGGTATATGGCTCTCTGGATCTGGCTCTGGAGCCTTCTTTTCATTATTCCGGGAATTGTCAAGACCTTCGCTTACTGCCTGACTCCCTACATCCTTGTTGATGAGCCCGAAATTCCCGTCACCGAGGCCCTGAACCGTTCAAAGGAACTTACAAAAGGCCACAAGTGGGAGATCTTCGTGTTCTTCTTAAGCTTCATCGGCTGGGGAATCCTTTCCTCAATCACCTGCGGACTTGTGGGTATTTTCTATGTGAATCCCTACATGAATGTTTCACTTGCGGGAATCTATGAGGAATTAAGAACCGCAAACCCCACCGGAGTTCATGCTCAGACCGCAAATACTCCCGAGCAGACCACAATCGACGGACAGTTTAAGTAAATTATAATTGCGATAATGCGCGCGGATTTTGAGTGACGGTGCAGGCTGAAAACTTGAAATCCGGCGTATATCTTCGTGCAGTAAAGTCTGCAAATTACCTTAAAATCCGGTGTATATGCTAAAAATGCAGGCGATTTCCGCGATATTAAAAAAAATAAAAAAAGTGCTTGCATTTTATTTCGAGATAGTGTAATATTTCTATTGTTGTCGCTGACAACGATATGGTTCCTTGGTCAAGCGGTTAAGACGTCGCCCTCTCACGGCGAAAACAGGGGTTCGATTCCCCTAGGAACTGCTCCATATAGCAAATCCTCTTCCCCTTTAACGACAGCAGAATTCTGCTGTTTTTTGTTTGAAGGGATTTTTTTATGCTTAAAAAAGAATATATTTTAAGGCTTTTGCCTGTCGCAGTTGTACTTATTATTCTTGCAGTGATTCTTGCTGCACATTCAGTTATCAAAACCAAAGCCATGGAGGCTGATGCCGACGAGACCCTTAGGGCCGAGCAGCGTGAGGCCGATGAGGACGAGAAGGAACGAGAAGCCTTTGAGGACAGGCTCACAGAGGAAATCTATGCCATGGTAAAGGAGTACCTTGCGGAAAGTGTGGAGGGACTTGATCTTTCCTCCTTTATGACAAAGGAGGAATATGATGTTCTCATCGATGACATCGAGACAAATGTTGTTGAAAAAATTGTTGAAGTGAAGGAAGCGGAAGAGGATGAGGAGGATGAAATTGAGTTTGTCCTTACGGCATCCCAGAAGGAAGTTATCCACAGCATGATAGAAAATGCTCTTTCCTCCGCCACAAATGTCGAGGCGGATTACAGTCTCTCCGATGACGACTGGTCCGACATCAAAAGCCTTGTAAAGCGGGAGGTTAAGGAGCGGGCAGACGAGGAACTTCTCACTGATAAGGAGATTGCCGAAATTAAGGAGGACATAAAGTCCGACGTCTACAGGGACGTTTTGTCCTATGTTGCATCCCACATTAGATTTTCCGCCGAGAGCGCTTCTGACGGGGCTATTGAGGTGGGAGAAGGCGCCTATGTTTCCGTTGACTATCTTCTCACGGATGAGGATAAGGATGAAATCTCAAGAATTATCATCGAGGATGATTCCTTTGGCGAGCTTCTTTCCGAAAAGTTTACCGGCGAGATTGACACTGCCATGACCGAGCTTGTGAAGGAGCAGGTCTACAACAATGTCTATGAGGCAATCACCACCGAGGTTGAGGAGAAAATCTCACAGGCGGGCGCGGACACAAAAATAACCGTTGCTGCCATAGAGGCAAAGGCCGATGCCATAGATGAAATGGTGGAGGCTCTTAGAAATATCGTGGATGAAAATTCGCAGGCTATCACGGAAAATGCCGGTGCCATTGCAAAAAACGAAGGCCTCATAAGCGAAAACAAAAGCCTCATAAGCGAAAACAAAAGCGCCATTGATGAGACAAATGCCTCTCTAGACAGGGTAAGCGCGGCCATCGACGAAACAAACTCAGCCCTTGAAAGCAACAGCGAGGCAATTGAAGAGAATTCGGCAGCAATCGGGGAAAATAAATCTGCCATAGAAGAAAACAGTTCGTCTATAAGCAGCAACAGAACCGCAATCGAAAATAATGAAAATGCCATCGCGGAAAACAAATCCGCAATAGACGAAAACAGGACCGGCATAGCTGCCAATAAAACCTCCATCGCGGCGAACAAATCCGCAATTGACAGCAACAAGTCCACCATTGAGACGAACAAGTCTGCCATCGAAAGCAACAAGACCGCCATCGAAACGAACAAATCCGCCATCGAGACGAACAGTGACGGAATCGAAAGCAACAGGATAGGAATTGCGGAAAATAAAACAACGATTGATGAGCACACCGAAACAATCGGGGAGCACACCACGGCAATCGAAGAAATCGAAAGAGCCATAAGCACTGTAAAGCTTCAGATTGAAAGCGTGGAGGATTCAATAAAGGAAGCTGTCACGAGCATCACCGATCATGACAAAAGAATAAAGACTCTCGAGCAGAATCCCGCAACCGTAAGATATGATGCCTCCACAGGTCTTCTTCAGTTCATGGATTCCTCCGGCGCCTGGGTAAGCTATGACCGCTGGTATCCTGACACAGAAAGCCGCGTTATCTACAGATACGGCGATACGGGCTATGAGATTGATCCCATTTACGGCGGTGATTTTGAAGGCTTTTCACTGTATAAATCATCCGGCAATACCATAAGCTATAAGGAAGGGGATTATATTGAATTTTTATCAAGCTTCAATGCAGAGAAGAATTCATCCCAGGCTTCGGGCAGCGCAGTATACAGGACCGGTTTTATGACAAGGCCCCTTGTATACAATACCCTTCAGATAGACTATCAGCTTATTGCGCCTACGGTAACCTTCGGAACGGGTAGAACCATCACCGCAAATCTGAAATTTGAAATCGAGGAAATGGGAGGAGATATTGTATCCACAAAGACGGCAACCATGGTGGCAACAAACAGCACCGAGGCATATCTTTCCGATACGATAGATTTAGAACTTCCGGAGTTTGAGTCGGATTACAGAATCATCATCACCGTTGATTATACGGACAGTGCAGGAACGGGAGGCGGAACCTGCAGCATGGCCTTTGCACTCTATGATATGATTGAAAAATATGTGAGGGAATAGTCAAAAAAGTCTTGTAAAATCTGAATTCCGGTGGTATTATATCACAGTAATATGTTGTTGAAAGGAGTGGACCGCAAGGTTCACTCTTTTGTTTGAAACGCGCAGCGGTTCATGAGCAAATGGCAAAACAGGTTGCGAATGTCCGCTTTACCGCAAGAGGAAAGTATGTCAAAAAAGGATATTATCGAAGCAAAGACAGAGGAATTTATTCTTCCGATTCTTGAGGAAAAGGGCTTTTATCTTTACGACGTTGAGTATGTAAAGGAGGGCCAGGATTATTACCTTCGTGTCTACATTGACAAGGAGGGCGGCATCACTGTTGACGACTGTGAGGTCGTAAGCAGGGAGATGAATGTGATTCTCGATTCCGAGGATTATGTTCAGGACCAGTACATTTTCGAGGTTTCATCCCCGGGACTTGGAAGACGCCTTACAAAGGACCGTCACTATGACAAAAGCATCGGCGATGAGGTTGAGCTTAAGACCTTTAAGCCCCTTTTCGAAAATGACAAAAACAAGCAGTTTACCGGCGTGCTGAAGGGCTATGACGACAACACCGTAAGCCTTGAAATCGACGGAAAAAATACAGCAGTTGAAAAAAGCAACATAGCAGATCTTAGACTTACAATAGATTTCTAAAGAGGAGGAAAAAGAAAAACCATGTTTGAGGAATTAAGAGAGGCACTTATTTTACTTGAGAAGGAGAAAGGCATCAGCCGTTATGCAATCATGGACGGCATTGAGAACTCACTTCTTTCAGCCTGCAAAAGCTATTACGGATCAACCGATAACGTTTCAGTTACCATGGACCGTGAGACCTGCGAGTATCATGTTTATGTACAGAAGGAGGTCGTAGAGGAGGTATACGATCCCAACATCGAAATCTCACTCGAAGATGCGCAGAGCATCGACCCCACCCTTCGTCTTGGTGACATGTACTCAACCGAGATTTTCTCAAAGGATTTCTCCCGTGTTGCAAGCCAGAACGCAAAGAATGTGATCCAGCAGAAAATCCGCGAGGAGGAGAGAAACATCCTTTTCGAGCAGTACAGCGCACTTTCACATGGTATCGTAACCGGTATCGTTCAGCGTTTCAGCAACAAGAACGTTGTTGTTATGGTCAACAAGATTGAGGCAATTCTTGCCGAGTCAGAGCAGATCAAGGGTGAGAGCTATCATCCCCAGGATCGTCTTAAGCTTTACGTTCTCGATGTAAAGGCCACAAACAGGGGCCCCAAGATCACAGTTTCACGTACCCACCCCGAGCTTGTACGTCACCTTTTCGAGCAGGAGGTTTCAGAGGTTCGCGACGGTATCGTTGAAATCAAGAGCATTGCCCGCGAGGCAGGAAACCGTACCAAGATTGCCGTATGGTCAAATGACCCCGATGTTGATGCAGTAGGCGCCTGCGTAGGTCAGAACGGAAACCGTATCAACGCCATCGTTGACGAGCTTTCAGGTGAGAAGATTGATGTTGTAAACTGGGATGAGAGCGCAGCATACTTCATCCAGAATGCTCTTTCTCCCGCAAAGGTCATCGCAGTTTCAGCTGACGAGGATGAGAAGTCAGCAGATGTTATTGTACCCGATTATCAGCTTTCACTTGCAATCGGCAAGGAAGGACAGAATGCAAGACTTGCTGCCCGCCTTACCAATTACAAGATTGACATTAAGTCAGAAACCCAGGCCCGCGAGTCAGGCGAACTTCCCGACGGTTACTACGGAGAGGAAGAATACTATGACGAGGAAGCTGATGATACTGTTTCTGAGGAATAAGATTTATGAATGATCCCTTCTGTAAATGCGCCAGAACCTGCATAGGCTGCAGGAGACGCGCCGGGAAAGAAGAATTCTTAAGAGTGGTTTTCGATAAGGAAAAAAACGAGACCTTCATTGATATATCCGGTAAGGCCGAGGGCAGAGGCGCATACATCTGCCGGAGTCTTAAATGTATCGAAACCGCCGAAAAGAAAAAGTCCCTAAGCAGAGCCTTTAAGGCACCGGCCGGCGGCGACATATATGAAAAACTCAGGGAGGTTTTGAATGGATAAGATTCTTAATCTCATGGGACTTGCCATGAAGGCGGGGGCGGCAAAAAGCGGTTCCCTGTCAGTGGAGGAGGCTGTTAAGTCCGGAAAGGCACATTTGCTTGTCATGGCGGAGGACGCCTCGGAGGGCACTAAAAAACAGCTTACCAATATGGCAGGTTACAGAGCGGTTGACCTTCTGTCATATGGCACGAAGGAAAGCTTAGGACGAGCCCTCGGCAAGGAGGAACGCTCGGCAGTGGCAATTACAGAAGCAGGATTTGCGAAAAGTATTAAAGAACAGATTTTGTCTGTGAATACAGACAAGGATGCTCCTAAAACAAAAGATTCAGTTTACGGAGGTGCAAATGAGAATTAGTGAGTTAGCAAAAGAACTTGAAATACAGAGCAAGGAAGTTATCGCTTTCCTTGAAACAAAAGGCGTGGAAGGCAAGAAGGCTGCAAGCGGTGTAAATGCAGATGAGGAAAAGCTTGTACGCGACAACTTCGGCAAGGGCAAGGCTCCCGCTGCAAAGGCTGAGGCTCCCAAAAAGGAGGAAAAGCCCGCGGCAAAGCCCGAGAATACCGCAAACGCTGAGCCCAAGAAAAAGAAGATGTCCTTCGTTTTCAACCCTCAGAATACAGGCAACCAGACAATGGGACAGAGAAAGACCCAGCAGGGAAGCTCACGTCCCCAGCGTCCCGTGCAGCCTCAGAACGGCGGCCGCACAATCATCAAGCCCAGGGTTACTCCCACACAGGTTTCAAATGACGGAGTACGCCCGGATCCCTACAAAGGAACAAATGGCATTCGCCCCTCAGACAGAGTGGAGGTAAAGGATGAAGCAAAGAACCAGCAGAAAGAAATCGCTCCCGCAGCAAATCCTAAGACTTCAGAAGCTGCTGTCAGCAATACCGGTGTTAATGTCAATAATAATGCTTCTTCTGGATCTGCACAGAAAGTACAGAAAGTAGAAGCCCGTCCCCAGCAGAATGACAACCGCTCACAGCAGGGAAATAATCGTCCCCAGCAGGGCGGAAACCGTCCTTCACAGCAGGGCGGATACCGTCCTTCACAGCAGGGCGGTAATGGTCGTCCCCAGCAGAATGGAAACGGACGCCCCCAGCAAGGTGGAAACGGACGTCCCCAGCAGGGCGGTAACGGTCGCCCTCAGGGAAATAATGGCGGCCGAAACGGCGCAGCACCTGCTCCCGCGCAGAATGCAAACGGCAAGGGCGGCAAGCCCGGCAAGAAGGGGGACAGAAAGGGCCGTGACTTCGATAAGAACGAGAAGACAGAGAATTTCCTCAACCTTGAGAAGCAGACAAGGGGCAAGGGCAATAAGCCCAAGCAGAAGAACGAGACCGAAATTCGAAGCGTTGCAATTCCGGACCGTATCGTAATCCGCGATCTTGCAGACAGAATGAAGGTTAACGCTTCCGACATTGTCAAGAAGCTTTTCCTTAAGGGCAACATGGTTACCCCTAACCACGAGATCGACTTCGAGACCGCAGAGGAAATCGCAATCGAGTTCAACTGCATCGTTGAGAAGGAAGAAAAGGTTGATGTTATCGCAGAACTCCTTGCAGAGGAGGAAGAGGATGAGTCAAAGATGGTTAAGCGTCCTCCCGTTGTCTGCGTAATGGGTCATGTTGACCACGGTAAAACTTCACTTCTCGATGCCATTCGTAACACAAACGTTATCGCCCGAGAGGCAGGCGGAATTACCCAGCACATCGGTGCTTATACCGTATCAGTAAACAAGGAGAAGATCACCTTCCTTGATACTCCCGGTCATGAGGCATTTACCGCAATGCGTATGCGTGGCGCTAATTCTACCGATATTGCAATTCTTGTAGTTGCAGCAGATGATGGCGTTATGCCCCAGACAGTTGAGGCTATTAACCATGCGAAGGCTGCAAAGATCGAGATCATCGTTGCAATCAACAAGATCGATAAGCCCGGCGCAAACATTGAGCGTGTTAAGCAGGAACTTTCAGAGTACGAGCTCATCCCCGAGGACTGGGGCGGCTCAACAGTATTCTGTCCTGTTTCTGCAAAATCAGGAGAGGGTATCGACAACCTTCTTGACATGGTTCTTCTTACAGCAGAGGTTCTTGAGCTTAAGGCAAATCCCAAGCGTAACGCCCGCGGACTTGTCATCGAGGCAAGACTTGACAAGGGCCGTGGTGTAGTTGCCACCACCCTTGTTCAGAAGGGTACCCTTCATGCAGGAGATTATGTTTCCGCAGGCTCAAGCTATGGCCGTGTAAGAGCCATGGTTGATGACAAGGGCAAGAGATTAAAGGATGCAGGTCCCTCTACCCCCGTTGAGATTCTCGGTCTTTCAGAGGCTCCCAACGCAGGCGAGATCTTCATCGTACATGATACGGAGCGTGAGGCACGTGCCTACGCCGAGACCTTCGTATCAGAAGGAAAGAACAGACTTATCGAGGAGACTAAGGCAAAGATGAGCCTTGACGATCTGTTCAGCCAGATCCAGTCAGGAAACCTCAAGGAACTTGACCTTATTGTCAAGGCCGATGTACAGGGCTCCGTTGAGGCAGTTAAGCAGTCTCTCGAGCGTCTTTCAAATGACGAGATCATCGTTAAGGTTATCCACAGCGGCGTCGGTGCAATCAGCGAGTCTGATGTCACCCTTGCTTCAGCTTCAAATGCAATCATCATCGGCTTTAACGTTCGTCCCGACAACTCAGCAAAGTCCACCGCAGAGCGGGAGGGCGTTGACATCCGTCTTTACAGCGTAATCTACAGCGCTATTGAGGATGTTGAGGCCGCAATGAAGGGTATGCTCGATCCCATCTTCGAGGAGAAGATTATCGGTCATGCAGAGGTACGTCAGCTCTTTAAGGCCTCAGGCGTCGGCAACATCGCAGGTTCATATGTGCTCGACGGAAGCTTCCAGCGTGACTGCAAGGTTCGCATCACCCGTGAGGGCGAGCAGGTATTCGAGGGCGCTCTTGCATCGCTTAAGCGCTTCAAGGATGACGTGAAGGAAGTTAAGGCAGGCTACGAGTGCGGTCTTGTATTTGATGGCTTTGATGCCCTTGCGGAGGGCGATCAGATTGAGGCCTACATTATGGTAGAGGTACCCCGTTAATGAAAAAGAACAGTGTTAAAAATCTTCGAATAAATGAAGAAGTCCAGAGAGAGCTTGCGGGCATTATCCGTTCTGAGATCAAAGACCCCAGAATCGCACCTATTGTCAGCGTGCTTTCCGTGGATGTTACCTCCGATCTTAAGCAGTGCAAGGCCTATATCAGCGTCTTAGGCGGCGACCCGGACGAAACCCTTGAGGGACTCAATTCCGCAAAGGGTTACATTCGCCGCGAGCTTGCAAGAAGAATCAACCTTCGCAACACTCCGGAACTTATTTTCCTCATGGACAATTCTATCGAATACGGCGTCTCAATGACCTCGAAAATCGATGAAGTTATCTCAAACGACAGGGCAAAGTCAAAAGAGAGTACTGAAGAATGATTAACTTATCTGAAGAACTGAAAAATGTTAAATCGGTAGCCATATCGGGTCATATAAGGCCCGATGGTGATTGCCTCGGCTCTACGCTCGGACTTCGCAATTATATAATTGACAATTGCCCGGGCGTTTTTGTCAGCGTCTACCTTCTTATGCCTATTCCTCTGGATTTTGACTTTCTTCGGGGATATGACGAGATAAAGACCGAATATGACGGAGAAGAGTTTGATCTTTTTATCGCCTGCGACTGCGGTGCCGAGGACAGACTGGACAAAAACGCCGTGCTCATCAAGCACGCAAAAAGAGTGCTCTGTATCGATCATCATGAGATAAGCCGCACACCGGTGCCCTACGACGAATCCTATATCGATCCGCCGGCCTCAAGCACCTCTGAGCTTGTATACAATCTTCTTGATGTGGATAAGATTTCAAAGAGCACTGCGGAATGTCTTTACACCGGCATTGTTCACGATACGGGCAAATTCCAGTTTCAGTGTTGCCACCGTTCCCCCATGGAGGCGGCGGGGGTTCTAATGGAAAAGGGCATCGATTACTCCAGAATTATCGATGAAACCTTCAACTTTAAGACCTTCACCCAGATAAAGCTTTTAGGCTATGCCATCGACAAGGCTGAGCTTGCCCTTGATGGCCAGATGATAGTTTCGGTTCTTACCCTTTCCGATTTTGAAAAATTCGGCGCAAACTCAAAGGATACGGAGGGCATTGTTCAAAGGCTCCGTGAGACAAAGGGAATCCGCATCGCAGTATTCCTTTATGAAACAGAACCGGGAGAGTTCAAGGGCTCCATGAGATGCAATGACGATACGGACCTAAGCCGTGTCTGCGCCCATTTCGGAGGCGGCGGACATAAGAAGGCCGCAGGCTTTTCGAGCAGTCTTTCCGCACCGGAAATCATTCAGAAGCTTATTGAACTTGTAAAGTAAAAGATTATGTATGACGGCGTACTTATCATAAATAAGGAGCAGGGCTTTACCTCCTTTGATGTTGTGGCAAAGCTTCGGGGCATCCTTCAAATGAAAAAAATCGGTCATACCGGCACCCTTGATCCAATGGCTACAGGGGTGCTTTGTGTTTGCGCAGGAAGAGCCACAAAGGCGGTTGAAATTCTTACCGAGCATGACAAAACCTATGAGGCGACTGTACTTCTCGGAACTACAACCGACACCGGGGATATTACGGGAAATACTCTTACAAAAACGCCGGTTGATCCTTCCATTACAAAGGAAAAAATCGAGGAAATCTGCAGCTGTTTTGTGGGCGACATTCTTCAGGTTCCGCCCATGTATTCCGCCCTTAAGGTGGACGGCCAAAAGCTCTGTGACCTTGCCCGTAAAGGTAAGGAGGTTGAGCGTAAGCCAAGACCGGTTGTCATTCATTCAATCGAGGTTAATGACCTTAAGCTTCCGGAATTTAAAATGACTGTAAGCTGCGGCAAGGGAACCTACATAAGAACCCTTGCGGAGGACATCGGAAGTAAGATCGGCTGCGGCGCAACCCTTTCATCCCTCAAAAGGACAAGGGTGGACAGATTTGGCATAGATAAGGCCTACGCTTTAGAAGAACTTGAAAAATTAAAGGCCGAAGGAAGGCTTCATGAGGCGGTAATACCCGTTGAAAAATGTCTTTCCGGGAAAAAAATCACAATCCCCCGGGAACTTGATTTTGCCCTTAAAAACGGGGCAAAACTCGACCTTTCCGATTACGATAACAAGGCCCTCGGGCTTTTCGGGGAGGAGGTTTTCGAAGAGGGGGAGAGGGTTCTTGTCTACGATTTTGAGGGAACCTTCATCGGCACATATATCTACAAAAACAGACTCTTTAAGGTGGATAAAATGTTCTACCTAAGGGAAGCATAAATGAAATATTTTAATGATCTTTCCGAATTTAATGAAAGCCGCGCTTCGGCAATTACCATCGGCAAGTTTGACGGTCTCCATGCAGGACACCGTCTTCTCGTTGCGGATATTGTTTCCAAAAAAGAGGTGGGGATGACGCCCCTTCTTTTTTCCTTTTCAAATTCACCCAGGCAGTTCATCGAAAAGACCGGTTACAAAATGATTCTCACCTCCGCCGAGCGCATTGAGGTCGTGGAATCCTTAGGGGTTGATTACTTTGCGGAGGTGCCCTTTGACGAGGCAATGATGCAGATTGAGGCTGAGGATTTCATTAAGCTTCTGATTGAAAAACTCAACATGAAGCATATCTGCGTTGGGGAGGATTTCCGTTTCGGTCACTTCGGAAAGGGCAACATTGAGGTCCTTAGGGAGTGCTCCGAAAAATACGGCTTCACTCTTTCCGTCATTAAAAAATTGCGGCACGGGGACGAGGTCATAAGCAGCACCTACATAAGACAGCTCATTTCCGAGGGGGACATTGCCCTTGCGGATGAGCTTTTAAGAAGCGACTATAAGATCGGCGGACAGGTTGTACATGGCAAGGCCCTCGGCAGAACCCTTGGGATACCCACAATCAACATTCTTCCATCTTCGGAAAAGCTTCTTCCGAAATTCGGAGTTTATTACACCACGGTCATTCTTGACGGAAAAAAGTATCCTTCAATCACAAATGTGGGAGTTAAGCCCACTGTGACAGACGAAAAGCGGGAGATTGTTGAGAGCCATCTTCTTGATGTGAGCGGGGATTTTTACGGGAAGGATGTGGAAATACTTTTCCATGACAAACTCCGTGATGAGATGAAATTTTCCGACATAGATGAGCTTCAAAAAAGGATGCAACAGGATGTGCTTTCCGGCAGGGATTATTTTTCACGGCATTCCCTTTAAAATGACTAATAAATTTTCTCTTAAAATGCATTTTCTGCACAAAAAGACGAAAAGTTTCAAATCGATAAAATATAATTGAAAACAGACACACTATTGGGTATAGTTAAATAAGTTGTGCACAAGATATGGAGGATATCATGGAAATTCGATCAATGAAAAACATTCTGAATGAACTTTCTTATCCCGGACGCGGAATCGTCATCGGCAGCACCCCCGACGGAAAGAAGGCCGTTACGGCTTATTTCATCATGGGACGCAGCGAGAACAGCCGCAACCGTGTTTTCGTTACCGAGGGTGAGGGAATCCGCACCGAGGCCTATGACCCCGCAAAACTTAAGGATCCCAGCCTTATCATCTATGCGCCTGTACGCAAGCTTGGCGACAAATTAATCGTCACCAACGGCGACCAGACTGACACCATTTACGACGGAATGGCAGAGGGCAAGACCTTCGAGCAGTCACTTCGCATCCGCGAATTCGAGCCCGACGGCCCCAACTTTACTCCCCGTATTTCAGGTCTTCTCGACTTTGAAAACGGTTATTCCTATGCCATGAGCATTCTTAAGAGCGACAACGGCAACGGTGATTCCTGCGTGCGCTTTACCTATTCCTACGATGCGCCTGTTGCAGGAGAGGGACGCTTCATCCACACCTACCAGGCAAACGAGGAGCCCCTTCCCAGCTTTGAAGGCGAGCCCCGCCGCGTTGAGATTCCCGCAACCTGCAGGGAATTTTCAGACCTTCTCTGGGAGAACCTTAATGAGGACAACAAGGTTTCACTTTTCGTTCGCTACATTGACATAGCAACCGGAGAGGCAGAAACCATCATCACCAACAAAAACAAATAATTGTAAAGCTGATGTGGGTTGACGCAACGCGTTAATCCACATCTTATAATAATCAAACAGTAAGGAGAAATCATGAACGAACTTGAACTTAAGTATGGCTGTAACCCCAACCAGAAACCTTCACGTATTTACATGTCTGAGGGCGAGCTTCCCATCAAGGTATTAAACGGCAAGCCCGGCTACATCAATTTCCTTGACGCCTTTAACGGCTGGCAGCTCGTTTCGGAGCTTAAGAAGGCAACCGGTCTTCCCGCCGCAACCTCCTTCAAGCATGTATCACCTGCAGGCGCTGCAGTTGGAACTCCCCTTTCAGAGGTTGAAAAGAAAATTTACTGGGTTCAGGATCTTGATATGGAGTTTACTCCCCTTGCAAACGCATATGCCCGTGCCCGCGGCGCTGATCGTATGAGCTCCTTCGGCGATTTTATTTCACTTTCGGATGTATGTGACGTTGCAACCGCAAAGATCATCAAGCGCGAGGTTTCAGACGGAGTTATTGCCCCCGGTTATGAGCCTGAGGCACTTGAAATCTTAAAGGCAAAGAAGAAGGGCAACTACAACGTAATCGAGATTGATCCTTCCTATGTTCCCAAGCCCCTTGAGACAAAGGAAGTATTCGGTATTTCCTTCGAGCAGGGCCGCAACGAGCTTAACATCACCGATGATTTCTTCGCAGACATCGTAACCGACAACAAGAACCTTCCCGAGGCTGCAAAGCGTGACCTTGCAATCGCAATGATCACCCTCAAATACACCCAGTCAAACTCAGTCTGCTTCGTAAAGGACGGCCAGGCAATCGGTATCGGCGCCGGCCAGCAGTCACGTATCCACTGCACACGTCTTGCAGGCTCAAAGGCAGACAACTGGTGGCTCCGTCAGTGCCCCAAGGTTCTTAACCTTCCCTTCCTCGACAACATCGGCCGTGCTGACCGCGACAACTCAATTGACCTTTACATCGGCGAGGACTACATGGACGTTCTTGCAGATGGCAAGTGGCAGAACATCTTCAAGGAAAAGCCCGAGGTCTTTACTGCAGAGGAAAAGAAGGAATGGCTTTCAAAGAACAGCGGCGTTTCACTTGGCTCTGACGCATTCTTCCCCTTCGGCGACAATATTGAGCGCGCTGCAAGAAGCGGTGTAAAGTATGTTGCACAGCCCGGCGGATCTGTTCGCGATGACAATGTTATCGCCGCTGCAAATGCCCATGACATGGTTATGAGCTTTACACACCTTCGCCTTTTCCATCACTAAAATACGGAAACTGTCCAAAATAAAAAGATGCATACTAAAAGCCCCCTCAGCTGAGGGGGCTTTATTTTGTAAAAATAAATGATGAAATTTAGTCGAAGGAGAGGAACATTCTCTCGTATTCGTTGATGATGTCGGTCTTTGACTTCATGGCGCGGACAGCCTCGTAAAGAGCATCGTTTTCGATTTCCTTTTTGAGAAGTCCGGTGGGATTCTGGGGAAGCTGGGTGATGATTGAAAGATTGAACCTTTCAAGGGAATCCGCAACTTCGTTGAGAACTGCCTTTCCGGCATCTGTGGTACCGAGAAGCCTTACATAGGGGAGGTAATCCTCTGCTTCCTTCAAATCATCCTCGGTGAAACGGAGAAGAATCTTAAGAAGACTTCTTGATACGGAGGTCAGGGTCATGTTCTTTGCCTTTATGAGCTCCGCAAACTGGGTGGGAGACTTGTAGGCTGAAAGGTTATTCTTGATGCGGCTGATGATGTCCGTCTTCACATCATAGAATGCGGGATAGTCGCAAAGAAGAAGCCTGTCATAAAGAACAAGGGAAAAATCATCGTAGCAGAGAGGTGTGGCATTTTCGTAAATGTTCTTCGCGATGGGAGGAACATAGGTCATTGCCGTCTTAACGCCGGTGGGACCGGAGAAAATCTGCTTGCGAAGTGATGAGGCTGAGGACATGCCGTTTGCGGGGGTGGTGGCATTGTAGCCGGGGCCCTTTCTCTCAAGAAGGAGAATCTCCATGGAAATCTTGAGATATTTTGCGGCAAGGATGTACTCGGTTGCTAAAATGTTGTTTGGCAGAGAAATAAAATCCGTCACATGGTCCGCACGGGAAGAGTCAAAGCAGGCAGCCAAAGCGGAAGCTCTTGCTGCGGCAAAGCTCATACCGTTGTCAAGGTTTGCCTTGAGGGTGGATTTGAAGGGTTCAGGCTCCTTTAAGAGGATGTCGGTGATCTCATTGAGCATGCCCGGATCGACAGTTTCCATTCCGAAGGAAATGGCATCGCAGCCTACTGCAGCAAGAAGGGAAAGGCCCGCACGGGCAAAATCCCTTGAGGAAGCAGTGGCGAAAATCTGGGGCATCTCAAATACAAGATCGGCACCGCAGGCTAAAGCGGCTTTGGTCCTTTCATATTTGTCATAGATTGCCGGTTCACCGCGCTGAACGTAATTTCCGCTCATGCAAACACAAATAACTGCGTCGGGATACTTTCCGCGCAGCTCATTGATGTGATATTCGTGTCCCTTGTGGAACGGATTGTATTCTGCAATTATTCCTATCTTCATACTATAAATATATTCATAAAGCGGAAAAAAATCAATAGGATTTAGGTACATTTGATTGTATTTTGTTAATTTTTTATCTATAATTATAAACGCGACAAAATCGTTTAAGGAGGGGTTATGCAGAATACAAAAGAAATTATCGCCGCCATCCAAAAGGGCGATTATGATGAAAGGCTTAAGGATATCTATGTGGATCCGAAGCTTCTTCCTTATCAGAGAAATCGTTATGTGAAAGCTCTTGAAAAATTCGAGGAGCTTTACGGGGAAAAGCAGGTTGAAATTTATTCCGCACCGGGCCGTTCGGAGGTTGGCGGCAACCATACGGACCATCAGCGGGGAAATGTGTTTGCCTGCGCCCTTAACGTTGATGTTATCGCAGTGGCTGCAAAGACGGAGGACAATGTCATCCGCATTGTGTCGGACGATTACAATATTAAAGACATCAGCCTTTTAGACCTTGCAGTAAGAGAGGACGAGATAAATTCCTCCGAGGCACTCATCCGTGGTGTTGCCAAAAGGCTTGCTGACGAAGGCTATAAAACCGGGGGCTTTTGCGCCTACATGACAAGCGATGTGCTAAGAGGCTCCGGAATGAGTTCCTCTGCCGCATTTGAGGTCGTTCTCGGAGATATTTTTTCCGGCATTTACAATGACATGAAAATTTCCGATGTTTTCATTGCCCAGGCGAGCCAGTATGCCGAAAATGTCTATTTCGGAAAGCCCTGCGGTCTCATGGACCAGATGTCTTCTTCCGTGGGAAGCCTTGTAAATATTGATTTTAAGGACCCTGCGGTGCCTGTCATCAATAAGGTCGAGATCGACTTTTCAAAATACGGCCATATCCTCTGCATAGTTGACACCAAGGGCTCCCACGCGGACCTTACCCCTGAGTATGCGGCAATTCCCCCGGAGATGAAGGCAGTGGCGGCCTTCTTCGGAAAGGAAGTTTTGCGGGAGGTTGACGAGGCGGAATTTTACGAGAAAATCCCGGAAATCCGCAAAAAGACCGGAGATCGCGCCATTGTCCGCGCCATCCATTTCTTCGACGACAACAGATATGCAGTAGCCGAGGCCGATGCCCTTAAGAAGGGTGACTTTGAGGAATTTATAAGGAACGTAAGGCTTTCAGGCGACAGCTCCTACAAGTTCCTCCAGAATGTCTATCCCGTTTGCGACATTCAAAGCCAGGGCACCTCAATCGCCCTTGCCCTTAGCAAAAAGGTCCTTAAGGACAGGGGAGCCGCACGAATTCACGGAGGCGGTTTTGCGGGAACAATCCAGGCCTTCGTGCCCACTGACCTTGTTGATGAATACAAGGCTGAGATGGACAGGGTGTTCGGAGAGGGCTCCTGCCAGATGCTTCAAGTGAGAAAATACGGCGGAATCAGGGTTTTGTAGATGATTTTTTACATCATCCCGAAACCTTCAGGCGTACGAAAAAATAAATCCCGCTTATTGTGCTGTTAAAATCATAACAATGGGTTTATTTTTCAAAATAAGTGCTATAATTGAAACAATATTGTTTAATCACACACAAAGGAGAAAAAAATGAGTTTTATCGACGGCATTAAAGAAAAAGCAAAAGCAGACAAGAAACTTATCGTACTTCCCGAGACCGAGGACGTACGTACCTACAAGGCAGCTGCAGCAGCCCTTTCAGAGGGTTATGCAGACATCCTTCTTGTAGGCAGCGAGGAGCAGGTTGCAAAGATGTCAAAGGAAGCAGGTGTTGATGTTTCCGCAGCAAAGATCATCGACCCCGAAAAGACAGATAAGCTTCAGTCATACATTGACAAGCTTGTTGAGCTCCGCCAGAAGAAGGGTATGACTCCCGAGCTTGCAAAGGAAACCCTTCTCAAGGACTATACCACCTTCGCTGTTATGGCTATGAAGATGGGTGACGCTGACGGTATGGTTTCAGGATGCTGCCATTCAACCGCAAATACTATTCGTCCCGCACTTCAGATTCTCAAGACCGCACCCGGCGCTGAGCTTGTTTCTGCATTCTTCGTAATGGATGTTCCCAACTGCCAGTACGGCGACAACGGCGTATTCATCTTCGCTGACGCAGGTCTTAACCAGGATCCCACCTCAGAGGAGCTTGCATCAATCGCCCATGACTGCACAAGCTCTTGGAAGGCACTTGTAGGCTCAGAGCCCAAGGTTGCATTCCTTTCACATTCTACCAAGGGTTCTGCAAAGCATGACCTTGTTACCAAGGTTGTTACCGCTGCAGACATCGCAAAAGAAAAGTATCCCGACATGGTAAGCGACGGCGAGCTTCAGCTTGACGCTGCAATCGTTCCCTCAGTAGGCGAGTCAAAGGCTCCCGGTTCTAACGTTGCAGGCGCTGCAAACATCCTTATGTTCCCCAACCTTGACGCAGGCAACATCGGCTACAAGCTCGTTCAGCGTCTTGCTAAGGCTGAGGCATACGGTCCCCTTCTTCAGGGTATCGCAAAGCCCGTCAACGACCTTTCACGCGGATGCTCAGCAGAGGATTTCGCAGGCGTTATCGCTATCACCGCTGTACAGGCTCAGGCACAGTAATCAAAATAACAACATTCCCCAAAGGAGATTAAAATGAAAATTTTTATCGTTAACTGCGGCAGCTCATCACTTAAGTACCAGGTAATCGATTCCGAGACCGAGCAGGTTCTTGCAAAGGGTCTTTGCGAGCGTATCGGCATCGACGGACGTCTTGTATACCAGCCTGCAGGCGGTGAGAAGGAAACCACCGAGCCCGCAATGCCCACCCACACCGAGGCAGTTCAGTTCGTTATCGAGGCACTTACCAACGAGAAGACCGGCGTTCTTAAGTCTCTTTCAGAGATCGACGCAGTCGGACATCGTGTGGTACATGGCGGTGAGAAGTTTGCTTCCTCAGCAGTTATCACCGAGGAGATGATCAAGGCAGTTGAAGAGTGCAACGACCTTGCTCCCCTTCACAACCCCGCAAACATCATCGGAATCCGCGCATGCCAGGAGCTTATGCCCGGTGTTCCCATGGTAGCAGTATTCGATACCGCATTCCATCAGACCATGCCCTCAAAGGCATATATGTATGCTACTCCCTACGAGTACTATGAGAAGTACGGCGTTCGCCGTTACGGCTTCCACGGCACCTCACACAGCTATGTTTCAAAGCATGTTGCAGAGGTTGTCGGCAAGAAACCCGAGGACCTTAAGACCATCGTATGCCACCTTGGCAACGGCGCATCAATCTGCGCAGTAGACGGCGGCAAGTCAGTTGACACTTCAATGGGTCTTTCACCCCTCGAGGGCCTTGTAATGGGTACCCGTTCAGGTGACATCGATCCCTCCGCTATCGAGTACTTCGCAAAGAAGGAAAACCTTTCTCTTTCTGAGGCAGTTAACGTCCTCAACAAGAAGTCAGGTCTTCAGGGAATCTCAGGTATCTCATCTGACTTCCGTGATCTTAACGCAGCCGCTGCAGAGGGCAACGAGCGCGCACAGCTTGCAATCGACATGTTCGCATACCGCGTTGCAAAGTATGTAGGTGCTTACACTGCAGCAATGAACGGCGTTGATGTTATCGCCTTCACCGCAGGTATCGGCGAGAACGTTGCAATCATCCGCGAGAAGGTTTGCAGCTACCTTGGCTTCCTCGGCATCACTCTTGACAAAGAGGCTAATGCAAAGCGCGAGGATGATCTTCTCATCTCTACCGCTGACTCAAAGGTTAAGGTTTATGTAGTTCCCACCAATGAGGAGCTTGCGATTGCACGTGAGACCGCTGCACTTGTTAAGTAATTAAAATCCGGTCACATAAAACCGTTCACTGTCATTTGCAAAATAAGGGCAGAGAATTACATATGCCGGGAGAGGCGTCTCTCCCGGTATTTTTATAAAGGAAAATATATGAAGGAACAGATC
>R03__coassemble_415_pt1 | contig 25128 bp, 40 predicted proteins | sample R03__metabat2_high_PE_063 | metagenome-assembled genome bin R03 | reverse complement strand
CATCCCCGCATATTACTGCCAGGACTGCGGCGCGATGGTTGTTGCCCGCGAGGCTGAAAAGCCCTGCAAGTGCCCCAAGTGCGGCGGCGCAATGAAGCAGGATGAGGACACCCTTGACACCTGGTTCTCGTCAGCACTCTGGCCCTTCTCAACCTTAGGCTGGCCCGACAACACAGAGGATTATGATTATTTCTATCCCACAGATGTTCTTGTAACCGGATATGACATCATTTTCTTCTGGGTTATCAGAATGGTATTTTCAGGCTATGCCCACACCGGCAGGAGTCCCTTCCACACTGTTCTCATCCACGGCCTTGTCCGCGATGACCAGGGACGCAAGATGAGTAAGTCCCTCGGCAATGGTGTCGATCCTCTTGAAATCATCGACAAGTACGGCGCAGATGCACTCCGCCTTACCCTTATAACCGGCAATGCTCCCGGCAATGACATGCGTTTCTACTGGGAGCGCGTGGAGAACTCAAGAAACTTCGCAAACAAGGTTTGGAATGCATCCCGTTTCATCATGATGAACCTTGGGGACGAGGAAATCGTCACCCCCGATCTTGCAAGCCTTGAGGCTTCCGACAAGTGGATTCTTTCAGGCCTTAACACCCTTGCTCGTGAGATGACCGAGAACATGGACAAGTTCGAACTTGGCATTGCGGTGCAGAAGGTTTATGACTTCATCTGGGAAGAGTTCTGCGACTGGTACATTGAGATCGCAAAGAACCGTATCTACAACGACAACAAGAAGAATGAGGCACTCTGGACCTTAAGAACAGTTCTCACTGAGTCCTTAAAACTGCTTCATCCCTTCATGCCCTTCATCACAGAGGAAATTTTCTGCAACCTTCAGGACGCGGAAGAGACAATAATGCTCAGCACCTGGCCCGAGTATAAGGATGAATGGAACTTCCCCACAGAGGAGGAGCAGCTTGCCCACATCAAGGACCTTGTAAGAGGCGTCCGCAACCTTAAGAGCGATATGGACGTTCCCCCGTCAAAGGAGGCATCTTTCCACATCGTCAGCGATGATGAAAAGCTTCTTGCAACCTTCGATTCATTAAAGACCATTTACGAAAAGCTTATCCGCGCCACCGAGATTGTCTGCCAGAAGGACAAGACCGGAATCGATGATTCCGAGGTGAGCCTGGTTATCCCCGGCGCCACCGTTTACATTCCTCTTGCAGAGCTTGTTGACATTGAAAAGGAGAAGGAGAGACTTCTCAAGGAAAAGAAGAGACTCGAGGGCGAGCTGAACCGTTCAAAGGGAATGCTTTCAAACGAGAAATTCCTTTCAAAGGCTCCCGCGGAAAAGATCGAAGAGGAGAAGGCAAAGCAGGAGAAATACCTTCAGATGATGCAGCAGGTGGAGGAGAGACTTGGACAGCTTGGTTAATGACAGGGAACTTGTTTTCGAGGCACAGCGCGCCATGCAGATGGCCTATGCCCCTTACTCCGGCTTTAAGGTCGGAGCAGCGCTTCTGTGCTCGGACGGAACAATTTACACAGGCTGCAACATCGAGAACGCATCCTACGGACTTTGCAACTGCGCAGAGAGAACCGCAATCTTCAAGGCTGTCAGCGAAGGACGCGATGATTTCGTGAAGATTGCGATTGTCGGCGGACAGAACGGAGAAATCCTGAGCGAATGTCCTCCCTGCGGCGCCTGCCGTCAGGTTATGTCCGAGTTCTGCAGCGGAGAATTCGAAATAATTCTCTGGGACGGCAAATCCTTGGGACCCATTCACATTTACACCCTTGAACAGCTTCTGCCCCTTTCATTCGGGCTTTAAGGAGAAATCGTGATAGATTTTGAAGAAGAAATCAAAAAATTCGTGCCGGCAATGGAAACCTCTGATGCGGAGGAAATGATCCGCAGGCATGACATGACTGATATGTCGGACATTCTACGCCAGATGGTGGAGGAGATGAAGTCCGCAAACAATACAACCACTACTGCAAAGGATAACTGATTTTAATGTTTTGTTATTTTTGTGGAGAAGAGACACCACGGGAAAACATCTGCCCCCACTGCGGAACCAACCTCCGCCCCTACTGGCAGATTCTCTCCCTGTCGGATTTTTACTACAACGAAGGTCTTGATAAGGCCAACGTCCGTGATCTGACCGGAGCCGTGGAAAATCTCAAGCTCAGCCTCAAATATAATAAATATAATATAGACGCAAGAAACCTTCTGGGACTTGTTTATTTCGAGAGCCAGCAGCTTGCAGCAGCCCTTTGCGAGTGGGTTATTTCCACGAACTATCAGCCGGAGGGCAATCGGGCTTCCGTTTATCTCGAGGAATTCGAGAACAACCCGGGCCTTCTTCTTGAGGCGAACCAGGGCGTGCGTAAGTACAACATGGCCCTTGACTACTGCAGGCGGGGAAGCCGTGACCTTGCGGTTATCCAGCTCAAAAAGGTAAAGGACATGATGCCGGGCTTCGTTCCCGCCTATCAGCTTCTTTCCCTTCTCTACATTCAGGATGGAAAGTACGAGGCTGCCCAGAAGCTTCTTCGTGACGCCTCAAAGATCGATACGAAGAACACAATCACCCTCCGCTATACAAAGGAGGTCAACGAGGCCTTAAAGGAACAGGGCAAGAAGCGCAAGAAGAGACAGGATGACGCCTTCGCTTACCAGAGCGGAAACGAGACAATCATCATTCCCCGAAGCTTCCAGCGTGTCACCGGAATGGCGGGAACCATGGCGAACATTGCCGTTGGTCTTCTCATCGGAATTCTTGTAATGCTCTTCCTTGTTGTTCCCGGAATGAAGCAGAATATGGTCCGCCAGGCGGATGAGAAGGTGGAGCGTATGAGCAGCGCCTTCGCCGCAAAATCCGAGAGCGTCACCGAGCTTAAAACACAGATTGACGAGCTTACGGTTGAGCTTGAGGACTATCAGGCCAAGGCTGACGTTGCGGAGTCGAACGATACCCTTATCAAGGCATACCTTGCATATCAGCAGGGTGATGCAACCGAGGCAGGTAAGCTTCTCGCAAATATCAATCCCCAGTTCTTAGGTGAGGATGGTATGGAACTTTACAACAAGGTTACGGCAGACGTTAATGCCATTTACCTTGTACAGCTTTATCAGGAAGGCTCCGAGGCCTTCGAGGCAAAGGAATTTGAAACAGCCATCGAAAAGTTTGAGGACGTTATCGAGGCTGATGTCTATTACGGAAACGGCGGCGCACTTTATTATCTGGGCCAGGCATACAGACATTTGGGGAACCTGGATGAGGCCAAGATTTATTACGCAAAGCTTGTCAAGGCATTTCCCGGAACAAGATATGCCCAGACCGCTGCCAAGTATGTTACTGATGTTGAGATTGAGCAGGCTGATATTGAGGTTTACTCCGCAGAGGAAGAGGAGGCCGCCACAACAACCACGGAAGACGGCAATGTGGTAAACATTGACGAGCTCATGAATCAGGGACAGGAACAGCCCACTGCGGGCTGACGGGGGAATTATGGAGAAGGAAGATTTATTCAACAATGACGGAGTCGAGAGCTGGAAGACGGTAATGTTTCTTTACACCTCGGCCCTTAAGGAAGTAAAGACAAAGGTTGATATTCTGAATGATGAGTTTGTGCATGTTCACAGCTACAATCCCATCGAGTATTCAAAGACCAGAATTAAGAGCCCGGAGAGCATCGTGAAAAAGCTCCGCCGTGGCGGTTACGAGAGTACGATCTCAAACATGATGCAGTATGTAAATGACATTGCAGGCATCAGAATCGTATGCTCCTTTACCTCCGACATTTACAATCTTGCGGAGATGATCGGAAGACAGAATGATCTTACGGTGCTTTCCGTAAAGGACTACATTAAAAATCCCAAGGAATCCGGCTACAAGAGCTACCACATGCTTGTTACTGTACCCATTTTCCTTTCGGACCGCGTCATGGACATCAAGGTTGAAATCCAGATCCGCACCATCGCCATGGATTTCTGGGCTTCACTGGAGCACAAGATTTATTATAAGTTCGAGGGGCATGCGCCGGAATACATAAGCCGCGACCTTCGTGAGTGCTCCGGCATCGTATCCATGCTTGACGCGAAGATGCTCTCACTTAACGAGGCAATCCTTAAGGCGAAGGCCGAGGAGGAAGCAGGCGCGGTTATTTCCGACACGGATGACATCCACGTTAAAAAGGCCCGGGAGAGAAGAAGAAAGAACACGGCCGCAAGAACGGCTGAATAAGGTCTAAAGTTCTATAAAGAATTTTACGATATAAGTATTAAGAAGCAAATTGTGCCATTATGCAAAAATACGGAGTATATCATGGCGCATTAACAAGTCTGCGGAGCAGATCAAAGCCCAAAGGGCAAACCAGGGAGGGATAAAATGGATATTAGCAGTGTAACATCAGCTGCAATCTCGAGCTATCAGGCAACGAGCGCAGCTGTAAAGAGTACCAAAAGCACCGAGAGCAGCAGCACCGGCTTTTCCGAGACCGCCGCAGTTTATGAGAAATCCTCATCAGACGGCACTGTCACAAGCAAGACTCAGGACTATTCGGCAATCGTTGCCCAGATGAAGTCCGATGCCGAGTCCCGCAAGAACACCATGATGAACATGGTTCAGGAAATGATGGGGCAGCAGGGCGTTGCAATCGGAAATGCGGATGACGTATGGAGCTTCCTTGCAAGCGGCAATTACACCGTGACTGAGGCTGCAAAGCAGCAGGCTCAGGAGGCAGTTTCAGAGGACGGCTACTGGGGAGTTGAAAAGACTTCTGACCGTATCGTTGAATTTGCAAAGGCACTTTCCGGAAATGATGTTTCCAAAGCCCAGGAACTTCTTGAGGCATTTGAGAAGGGCTACAGCGAGGCAACCAAGTCATGGGGACAGGAGCTTCCGGAGATTTCCCAGAAGACCTATGACGCTGTTCATGAAAAGTTTAACAGCTGGATGAACGGTGACGAAACCGAAGAATAGGATTATACGGATTTTTTCAAAAACAAAGAAACGAGTCGGCGTTTGCCGGCTCGTTTTTGTATAGATTTATAAGTGAACTTTGAAGTGATTGCTGGACTTTTGCGTCATCCGATTACTTTCCGAAGGTGACGCGTCCGCTTGCCCCGCAGGGAAGCACAAGTCCCGTGTCCGAAACCGGAAGACCTATTTCGCCGGACTCGACCTTGGGGTTAAAATCAGCAAGTGCAGTGCTTAACATATAGGTAAGAACTCCCGGCTGCAGACCTGTGGTGTAGGAATTCACGAGGAAGAACAGCGGGTCATCGGACATAAGCTGCGAGCAGCTTTGGATGAGGGGGTAGACCGCATCCTCAATCTTCCAGATTTCGCCCTTGGGACCGCGGCCGTAGGAGGGTGGGTCCATAATGATGGCGTCATAGTGATTGCCCCGGCGGATCTCACGCTCGACAAATTTCATGCAGTCGTCCACGAGCCAGCGGATGGGAGCATCGGAAAGTCCGGAGTCCGCAGCATTTTCCTTCGCCCAGGCAACCATTCCCTTTGCCGCATCAACGTGGGTGACGCTTGCACCGGCCTTTGCGGCGGCAATTGTGGCACCGCCTGTGTAGGCGAAGAGGTTTAAGACCTTGATGGGGCGGCCTGCACCCTTGATAAGGGAAGAAAACCAGTCCCAGTTTGCGGCCTGCTCCGGGAAAACACCTGTATGCTTGAATTCGAAGGGCTTAAGGTTGAAGACGAGGCCGAGCTTTTGGTATTCAATCTGCCACTGCTCCGGCAGGGAGAAGAATTCCCATTCGCCGCCGCCCTTTGAGGAGCGGTGATAGTGGCCGTTGAGTTTTTTATATGAAGGATGTGATTTCGGAAGGGACCAGATGACCTGCGGATCGGGGCGGAGCAGGATGTAGTCACCCCAGCGCTCGAGCTTTTCTCCGTCGGTGCAGTCGAGAACCTGATAATCCTTCCAGTTTTCTGCTAACCACATGGCATTTCCTTTCTTGAAAAAAGTATTTCTTCTATATATAATGACAAATGTTCTTTAGATAGTTTAAGCATAGCGGGAGTTAAATGCAAGAGTTAAATCTCTTCGCGGCCAGCTTCCCCGTCAATTCGCACTCGTCGCAGCTTCGCAGCTTCAGTCCCGCCGCTGCGCGGCTAAGACTGCTCATTGAGGGAATTGTATTTACAAAAGTACATAAATCCACAAAAAACACTTGCAAATGTTGGTACTTTCGTCTATACTCGATTTTGCTGTGACATGATAGCTATGAAGCGTGAGGTTGCCGCGAGCCGAAAATATAAGGCAAAGCGGGTTTTCCGTGGAGCGAATGTCAAGTTAGGAAACTGACGACAAGTCACTGTACCATAAGGTCTGCTTCGGCAGAAACACGTGTGTTAATCCTAAGGACACACACGGAGTAGTGTACAGTCACCGCTTGTTGTACTTCATTAAAAAGTGCGAAGGAGGCGACTTTTTTTATGGCAACACAGGTAATGCGAATCACATTAAAGGCTTATGATCACGAACTCGTTGATTCATCAGCCAAGAAAATCATCGAGACGGTGAAGAAGAACGGATCTCAGGTATCAGGACCGGTTCCGCTTCCTACTAAAAAGGAAGTAGTAACCATCCTCCGTGCTGTTCACAAGTATAAGGACAGCCGTGAGCAGTTCGAGCAGCGTACTCACAAGAGACTTATTGATGTGATCATGCCCACCAAATCTACTGTCGATGCGTTAAGCAGACTCGAGATGCCTGCAGGTGTTTACATCGACATTAAGATGAAAGACAAGAAGTAAAACACCGGTAGTAAGAAAGGTTTTATATAGAAGCAACTTTTAAAGTTCCACTTATATAGCTCCTTTCTAGAATGAACGGCCAAGCCGTTCCGCTGTAGAAAACAGGAGGTAAAAGAATGAAGAAAGCGATTTTAGCTACCAAGCTCGGAATGACCCAGATCTTCAACGAAGATGGCGTGCTCGTTCCCGTAACCGTTCTCGAAGCAGGCCCCTGCGTAGTAACTCAGGTTAAGACTGTTGAGAATGATGGTTACGAAGCAGTTCAGGTTGGTTTCTGCGATCAGAAAGACAGAATCGTAAACAAGGACCAGAACGGCAAGAAGCAGATCAACAACCGTCACGGCCTTAACAAGGCAGCACAGGGACATTTCAAGAAGGCAGGCGTTGCCGGCAAGAAGTATGTTCGCGAGTTCCGTTTTGAGAACGCTGCTGAGTACAACGTTGCTGACGAGATCAAGGCTGACATCTTTGCAGCAGGCGACAAGATTGATGTTTCTGCTGTATCAAAGGGCAAGGGCTTCCAGGGTGCTATCAAGAGATTAGGACAGCACAGAGGACCTATGATGCATGGTTCTAAGTTCCATCGTCATCAGGGTTCAAACGGCGCATGTTCTTCACCCAGCCGTGTATTTAAGGGTAAGGGAATGCCCGGTCAGATGGGCGGCAAGAAAGTTACCGTACAGAACCTTGAGGTTGTACGCGTAGACGCAGAGAAGAATCTTCTCCTTGTAAAGGGCGCTGTACCCGGACCTAAGAAGTCTATGATCACTATCAAAGAATCCGTTAAGGTTTCCAAATAAGCGCTAAGGAAGGAGGAAACATAAATGGCAAAAGTATCTGTATACAATATGGACGGCAAGGCTGTAGGCGATATCGAACTTAACGACTCAGTCTTTGGCGTAGAGATAAACGAACATCTCGTACACATGGCAGTTGTTCAGCAGCTTGCAAACAACCGTCAGGGTACTCAGAAAGCAAAGACCCGTTCAGAGGTTTCCGGCGGCGGCAGAAAGCCCTGGAGACAGAAGGGAACCGGTCATGCAAGACAGGGTTCAACCCGTTCACCCCAGTGGACCGGCGGCGGCGTAGTATTCGCTCCCGTACCCCGCGACTATTCCTTCAAGCTTAACAAGAAGGAAAAGCAGGCAGCTCTTAAGAGCGCACTTTCAAGCTGCGTAGCTGATGACAAGTTCAAGGTTCTCGACGAGCTCAAGCTTGACGAGGTTAAGACCAAGGAGATGGCAAAGGTTCTTAGCAACCTTGGCACCGACAAGGCGCTTGTAATCCTTGACAGCATGGATCAGAACGTTATCAAGAGCGCTCGTAACATCCCCACTGTTAAGACTGCACAGACTAACGAAATCAATGTCTATGACATTCTTAAGTATGACACCGTAGTTGCTACCAAGGCAGCAATTGCAAAGATTGAGGAGGTGTATGCATAATGGCAAACGTACAGTACTATGACGTAATCCTCAAGCCCGTGATCACTGAGAAGAGCATGAATGCTATGGCTGAGAAGAAATACACATTTCTTGTTCATCCCGAAGCAAACAAGACCATGATCAAGGAAGCAGTTGAGAAAATGTTTGAAGGAACCAAGGTTAAGAGCGTAGCTACCATCAATCTTGATGGCAAGACCAAGCGCCGCGGCTACACCTTCGGCAAGACAGCAAAGACAAAGAAGGCAATCGTTACCCTTACCGAGGGCAGCAAAGACATCGAGATCTTCGAAGGTCTGTAAGATTGCATAGAGAGGAGATAAATAATGGGAATCAAAACATATAACCCATATACACCTTCCAGAAGGAATATGACCGGTTCTGATTTTTCTGAGATCACCAAGAAGACTCCCGAAAAGTCTCTTACCGTTTCTCTTAAGAAAAACGCAGGTCGTAACAACCAGGGTAAGATTACCGTTCGTCATCAGGGCGGCGGAAGCAGAAGACTTTATCGTATCATCGATTTCAAGCGTAACAAAGAGGGTATCCCCGCTAAGGTTCTTGGCATCGAGTACGATCCCAACAGAACAGCTAACATCGCTCTTATCTGCTATGCAGACGGCGAGAAGGCTTACATCCTTGCACCCGAGGGACTTACAGATGGCATGACCGTTATGAACGGTGCTGACGCAGAGGTTCGCGTTGGTAACTGCCTTCCCCTTGAGAAGATCCCCGTAGGTACCATGGTTCACTGCATCGAGATGCACCCCGGCAAGGGCGGCCAGATGGTTCGTTCAGCAGGTGTTGCTGCACAGCTTATGGCTAAGGAAGGCAGATATGCAACCCTTCGTCTTCCTTCAGGCGAAATGAGAATGGTTCTTTCAAACTGCCGTGCATGCATCGGTATCGTTGGAAACGGTGACCACAACCTCGTTAAGATCGGTAAGGCCGGACGTAAGCGTCACATGGGCATTCGTCCTACCGTCCGCGGTTCTGTTATGAACCCCAACGACCATCCGCATGGTGGTGGTGAGGGCCGCGCACCTATCGGTCGTCCCGGTCCCTGCACACCCTGGGGCAAGCCCGCTCTTGGTCTTAAGACCCGCAAGAAGAATAAGCAGTCTAACAAGCTCATCGTTCGTCGTAGAGACGGCAGGGCTATCAAATAAGGAGGAAGAACATGAGTCGTTCATTAAAAAAGGGTCCCTTTGCGGATGCCAGCTTACTTAAGAAGGTTGAAGCTCAGAACGCTGCAAACGACAAGTCAGTTATCAAGACCTGGTCACGCCGTTCAACAATCTTCCCTCAGATGGTAGGCCTCACAATTGCTGTTCATGACGGAAGAAAGCATGTTCCGGTATATGTAACTGAGGATATGGTAGGTCACAAGCTCGGTGAGTTCGTAGCTACCAGAACCTACAAAGGCCACGGCAAAGACGAGAAGAAATCAAGAGTATAGGTTTAAGATGAAAGGAGGTTTTTTTCATGGCTAAGGGAGCAAGATCCAAAATCAAGCGTGAAAGAAACGCACAAGTAGATATCAGACCTTCGGCAAAGATTTCTTATGCCAGGGTTTCAGTTCAGAAGGCTTGTTTTGTATTAGATGCCATTCGTGGCAAGGACGTTGATACTGCACTGGGAATTCTTACTTACAATCCCCGTTACGCATCAAGCGTTATCAAGAAGGTATTAGAGTCAGCTATCGCAAATGCTGAGAACAACTATCCCAATACAAAGACTGACAAGTCTTACGATCGCAGCAACCTTTACGTTGCTGAGTGCTACGCCAACAAGGGCCCCACAATGAAGAGAATTCAGCCCAGAGCCCAGGGTAGAGCATATCGTATCGAGAAGAGAATGAGTCACATTACCGTTGTATTGGATGAGAGATAGGAGGTAGGCATGGGACAGAAAGTTAATCCTCATGGCTTAAGAGTCGGAGTTATTAAAGGCTGGGATTCCATGTGGTATGCAGAGGAAGATTTTGCAGACTATCTGGTTGAGGACCACAAGATCCGTACTTATTTAAAGAAGAAGCTCTTCGCAGCCGGCATTTCAAAGGTTGAGATCGAGCGTACAACAGACCGCGTAAAGGTTATCCTTTACACCGCAAAGCCCGGTATCGTAATCGGTAAGGGCGGCGCAGAGGTTGATAAGATCAAGGCTGAAGTTCAGAAGATGACTGACAAGAAGTTATCTCTCGACGTTAAGGAGATTAAGAGACCTGACCGTGATGCACAGCTTGTAGCTGAGAACATCGCAGCACAGCTCGAGAACCGTGTTTCTTTCCGTCGTGCAATGAAGTCTTGCATGAACCGTACATTAAAGAGCGGCGCTCTTGGAATCAAGACTTGCTGCGCAGGCCGTCTTGGCGGTGCTGATATGGCACGTACCGAGACCTATTCAGAAGGCACTATCCCGCTTCAGACCCTTCGCGCTGACATCGACTATGGCTTCGCTGAGGCTGACACCACTTACGGTAAGGTTGGCGTTAAGGTTTGGATCTACAAGGGAGAGGTACTTCCCACCAAGAAGGAAGGGAGTGACAAGTAATTATGTTAATGCCTAAGAGAGTAAAACGTCGTAAGCAGTTCCGTGGCTCTATGAAGGGTAAGGCGCTTACCGGCAATAAGATTAGCTATGGTGATTATGGTATCGTTGCTACCGAGCCCTGCTGGATCAAGTCAAACCAGATCGAGGCAGCCCGTATCGCAATGACCCGTTACATCAAGCGTGGTGGTAAGGTTTGGATCAAAATCTTCCCCGACAAGCCCGTTACAGCAAAGCCTGCTGAGACCCGAATGGGTTCAGGAAAAGGCTCCCTGGAGTATTGGGTAGCAGTAGTTAAACCGGGCCGTGTAATGTTCGAAATTGCCGGCGTATCGGAGGAAGTAGCCAAGGAGGCTCTTCGTCTTGCAACCCACAAGTTACCTTGCAAGTGCAAGATCGTATCTCGTGAGGATTTAGAAGGCGGTGAATCATAATGAAAACTCAGGATTACGTTAAGGATTTAAAGAACCAGTCTGTAGACGAATTAAACGCAAAACTGGTAGAAGCGAAGAAAGAACTTTTCAATCTGAGATTCCAGAATGCAACAAATCAGCTCGATAACACCGGCAGAATCAAAGAGGTTCGCCGCAACATCGCTCGCATTCAGACTGTGATCACACAGGCTCAGGCTAAGTAAGTCATCTTGGACTTGGAAAGGAGATAAATCGTGGAAGAAAGAAATCTTAGAAAAACACGTACCGGCGTGGTTGTAAGTGACAAGATGGACAAGACCATCGTAGTTGCCGTTTATAACAATGTAAAGCATCCTCTTTACAACAAGATTGTTAAAAACACATATAAGCTCAAGGCACACGATGAGAACAACGAGTGCCGCGTGGGTGACACTGTTCGCGTAATGGAGACCAGACCTCTCTCTAAGGACAAGAGATGGAGAGTTGTCGAGATTCTCGAGAGAGCGAAGTAAGGAGGAAGACATGGTACAGCAGGAAACCAGATTAAAGGTTGCTGACAATACCGGAGCAAAGGAAATCCTTGTTATCCGCGTAGTTGGCGGTTCAACCAGAAGATATGCATGCATCGGTGATGTTGTAGTTGCTACTGTTAAGGACGCAACACCCGGTGGCGTTGTAAAGAAGGGTGATGTTGTTAAGGCAGTTGTAGTCCGCTCAGTAAAGGGCGCTCGTCGTAAGGACGGCTCTTACATCAAGTTCGATGAGAACGCTGCCGTAATCATCAAAGATGACAAGACCCCCAGAGGAACCCGTATTTTTGGACCCGTAGCGAGAGAGCTTCGTGAGAAACAGTTTATGAAGATTGTTTCTTTGGCTCCGGAAGTATTATAGGAGGCAGATCATGGCAAGTTTAAAGATCAAGAAGGATGACCAGGTAGTGGTTATCGCAGGTAAGGATAAAGGCCGTGAAGGCAAGGTTATCGCTGTTGATCCCAAGAATGGCAAAGTTCTTGTTGAGGGTGTCAACATGATTACCAAGCACACAAAGCCCAGCATGACTAATCAGCAGGGCGGCATCATTCATCAGGAAGCATTCATCGACATTTCAAATGTTATGCTCCTTCACAAAGGTCAGGCAACACGCGTAGGCTTCAAGATGGACGGTGACAAGAAGGTCCGTTTCGCAAAGAAGACCGGCGCTGTTATTGACTAAGACGAGAGGAGGAAATTTCGTTGAGTAGATTAAAAGATACATACCAGAACGAGATCGTTGATGCAATGATCAAGAAGTTCGGTTATAAGAACATTATGGAAGTTCCGAAGCTCGACAAGATCGTTATCAACATGGGTGTTGGCGAAGCAAAGGACAATGCAAAGGTTCTCGAGTCTGCAATCAAGGATATGGAGCTCATCACCGGCCAGAAGGCTGTAGCTACAAAGGCTAAGAACTCTATCGCTAACTTCAAGATTCGTGAGGGCATGAACATCGGATGCAAGACCACCCTTCGTGGTGAGAAGATGTATGAGTTCGCTGATCGTCTCATCAATCTTGCTCTTCCCCGAGTACGTGACTTCCGTGGCGTAAATCCCGATGCATTCGACGGCAGAGGAAACTACTCACTTGGTATCAAGGAGCAGTTAATCTTCCCCGAGATTGAGTATGACAAGGTAGACAAGGTTCGCGGTATGGACATCGTTTTCGTTACCACCGCCAAGACCGACGAGGAAGCTCGTGAGTTACTTCGTTTATTCAATATGCCGTTTGCTAAGTAGGAGGAAATACCATGGCAAAAACATCTATGAAAATTAAGCAGCAGCGTACTCAGAAGTTCTCTACCAGAGAATATAACCGCTGCAGAATCTGTGGACGTCCCCATGCATACCTTCGCAAGTATGGCATTTGCAGAGTTTGCTTCCGTGAGCTTGCTTACAAGGGCGAGATTCCCGGAGTAAAGAAGGCATCTTGGTAAATCACAGATTATAGAGGAGGAACAAATCATGACAATGAGTGATCCCATTGCAGATATGCTTACAAGAATTCGTAACGCGAACACTGCAAAGCATGACACTGTTGAGGTTCCCGTTTCCAAGATGAAGGTGGCAATCGCTGACATCCTTGTAAACGAGGGATTTATTGCAAAGTATGACATTACCGACGAAGGTAATTTCAAGAACATGACCATTACCCTTAAGTATGGTGCAGACAAGAACGACAAGATCATCACCGGCATCAAGAGAATCTCTAAGCCCGGTCTTCGTATCTACTGCAACTCTGAGGATGTTCCCTCAGTACTTGGCGGTCTTGGCATCGCAATTCTTTCTACCAACCAGGGTATCATTACCGATAAGGAAGCTCGCAAGCTTCACGTTGGTGGCGAAGTTCTTGCATATGTATGGTAGCCTGAAAGCACTTAACGAGAACAAGCTTTAGCGCAGTTCGAGTTTAGTGCGAAGGCCTTTCCTGAGATTAATGAGAACGAGCGTAAGCGAAGTTCGAATTTAGCGAGGGAAAGTTCCTTGTAAAGGCACTGTATTATTATAATAACTAATTAACATCATATAGGAGGTACGGGCATGTCACGTATAGGAAGAATGCCAATCGCAATACCTGCAGGAGTTACTGTGGATGTTGCAGAAAATAATCATGTGACTGTAAAAGGTCCTAAGGGAACTCTTGAGAGAACACTTCCCGCTGAGATGGAAATCAAGGTTGAGGGCGCAGAGGTTACTGTAAGCCGTCCCAACGACCTTAAGAGAATGAAGTCTCTCCATGGTCTTACCAGAACACTTATTTCAAACATGGTAACAGGTGTTACTGAAGGTTACGAGAAGAAGCTTGAAATCAACGGTGTTGGTTATCGTGCATCTAAGTCAGGTAAGGTACTTACCCTTAACTTAGGATATTCACATCCCGTTGAGATGACCGATCCTGAAGGACTCGAGGCTGTAGTTGATGGCAACAACATCACTGTCAAGGGTATCGACAAGGAGAAGGTTGGTCAGTACGCAGCAGAAATCAGAGACAAGAGACGTCCTGAGCCTTACAAGGGTAAGGGTATCAAGTACGTTGACGAGACTATCCGCCGTAAGGTTGGTAAGACCGGTAAGAAATAATAAAGGAGCGAAAAAGACATGGTTAATAAGAAATCAAGAATCGAAATTCGTGCTAAAAAGCATAGAAGATTACGCAATAATCTGTCTGGTACAGCAGCTCGTCCGCGTCTTGCTGTATTCCGCAGCAATAACCATATGTACGCTCAGATTATTGACGATACCGCCGGAACTACACTTTGCGCTGCAAGCACCGCTGAGAAGGAAATTGCAGCTGAAGTTGAGAAAACAAACAACGTTGAAGCAGCAGCTGCTGTTGGCAAGATGATTGCCAAGAGAGCAAAGGAAAAGGGTATTACCAACGTTATCTTCGATCGTGGAGGCTTCCTTTATGCAGGAAAGATTCAGGCTCTTGCAGATGCCGCACGTGAAGAAGGCTTAGAGTTCTAGGAGGAGAAAACATGAGACGTGAAATCGTTGATGCCAGCCAGTTAGAGCTGACAGAAAAGGTTGTTTCCATCAAGCGAGTAACCAAGGTTGTTAAGGGTGGTCGTAATATGCGCTTCTCTGCTCTCGTAGTAGTTGGTGACAACAATGGACATGTAGGTGCTGGTCTTGGTAAGGCAGCTGAAATTCCCGAGGCAATCCGCAAGGGCAAGGAAGATGCAATCAAGAAGCTCATCACCGTTAAACTTGATGAAAACAAGAGTGTTACTCATGATGTTATCGGAAAGCACACCGGAGCATCTGTACTTATGAAGAAGGCTGAGGCCGGTACCGGTATCATCGCCGGTGGTCCTGCCCGTGCCGTATGCGAGCTTGCAGGTATCGAGAACATCCGTACCAAGTCTCTCGGCTCAAACAACAAGCAGAACGTAGTTCTTGCTACCGTTGCGGCTTTAGGCCAGCTTAAGAGCCCCGAAGAGGTTGCAGCAGCTCGTGGTAAGTCAGTAGAAGAGATTCTGGGCTAATCAGGAGGAGAACATCATGGCAAAGTTAAAGATTACACTTATTAAGTCTAAGATTGGACAGGTTCCCAAGAATGTTAAGACTATCGAAGCTATGGGTCTTAAGAAGATTGGCCAGTCAATCGAGCGTGAAGACAATGCAGCCATCCGCGGACAGATTCAGCAGGTTCGCCACATGGTTAAAGTAGAAGAAATTTAATAGGAGGTGCCAAATGGATTTATCTAATTTACAGCCCGCAGAGGGTTCTGTCCAGAGCGATAACTTCAGACGCGGCCGTGGTCATGGCTCAGGCAATGGCAAGACTGCAGGTAAGGGACACAAGGGTCAGAAGGCACGTTCAGGTGCACCTCGTCCCGGTTTTGAAGGTGGTCAGATGCCCCTTTACCGTCGTCTTCCCAAGCGCGGCTTCCAGTGCCGTAACTCAAAGGAGATCATCGGTATTAACGTATCTGTACTCGAGGCATTCGACAACGGCGCAACCGTTGATGTAGAGGCTCTCATGGAGGCAGGTATCGTTTCAAATCCCCGCGACGGCGTTAAGATCCTTGGCAATGGCGAGCTTTCAAAGAAGCTCAACGTTAAGGTTAACGCATACAGCGCATCAGCAAAAGAAAAGATTGAAGCAGCAGGCGGCACAGCAGAGGTGATCTAATGTTTAAGACACTTAAGAACGCATTCAAGATGGCCGACATCCGCAGCAGGCTGTTATTCACTCTTGGTATGCTTATCGTCATCCGACTCGGAAGTCAGCTTCCCTGCCCGGGTGTCAGCGGAAATGTATTCTCGCAGTGGTTTGAGCAGGCAGGTACATCAATGGATTTCTTTGATGCGGTTACCGGCGGTTCATTCCTTGATATGTCAATCTTCGCATTGAATATCACACCTTACATTACTTCATCAATTATTATGCAGCTTCTTACCATCGCAATCCCCAAGCTTGAGGAAATGCACAGAGATGGTGAGGAAGGCAGAAAGAAGATTGTTGAGATCACAAGATACGTAACCATCGCCCTTTCTCTTATCGAGTCAACAGCAATGGCTATCGGCTTCGGAAGAAGCGGTTATCTCACAGCCTTCAATGCACTTTATGTCATTCAGGTAATCGTTACCCTGACAGCAGGTTCTGCAGTGCTTATGTGGATTGGTGAGCGTATCACTGAGAAGGGTGTTGGAAACGGTATCTCTATCGTACTTACAATCAACATCATCTCTCGTATACCCCAGGATCTTGGCTCACTTTGGGAGCAGTTCGTTGCCGTTGAAGGCAAGACCATTCCCAAGGCTGTTCTTGCAGCAGTCGTTATCGTGGCCATCATCGTATTTACCATTGTTCTTACGGTTCTTCTTTCAACCGGTCTTCGCAAGATCCCGGTTCAGTATTCCCGTAAGATGCAGGGAAGAACCATGGCAGGCGGAGCCGCAAGCGAGCTTCCCCTTAAGGTTAACACCGCAGGTGTTATTCCCGTAATTTTCGCTCAGTCTATTCTTCAGACTCCCGTTATCATCGCAAGCCTTACCGGCCATCGCGGTGGTTCAGGTTTCTGGGGAAAGGTTCTCACCGGACTTTCACAGTCTAACTGGTGCAACCCCGAGCAGCCCATCTACAACATCGGTCTTGTGGTATACATTGTACTTATTATCGCATTCGCTTATTTCTATACATCAATTACCTTCAATCCTTTAGAGGTAGCTGATAACCTTAAGCGTGGCGGTGGCTCCATCCCCGGAATTCGTCCCGGAAAGCCCACCAGTGACTATCTTGTAAAGATTCTCAACTACGTGGTATTCATTGGAGCAGTCGGTCTTTCGATCGTATCATTCATTCCGATTTTCTTTAACGGAGTGTTCAACGCATCAGTTTCCTTCGGTGGAACTTCACTCATCATTATCGTAGGTGTTATCACTGAGACACTTGCACAGATTGAGTCACAGATGCGTGAGCGTCATTACAAGGGATTCCTTGACGCATAATTAAAACGTTTAACGCAGGAGGAGATACGGCTTGGGCTGTATCTCCCTTGCACTTTTTTGTAAGATTTTTGAGGAGAACAAAATGAAGATCATAATGCTTGGAGCACCCGGTGCCGGCAAGGGCACACAGGCAAAGCAGATTGCAGGAAAGTATAACATTCCCCATATCTCTACAGGAGATATTTTCCGTGCCAACCTTAAGAACGGCACAGAACTCGGAAAGAAAGCAAAGGTTTACATGGACAAGGGCGAGCTTGTACCCGATGAGCTTACATGTGACCTTGTTATGGACAGAATCAAGGATGAGGACTGCAAGAACGGTTTCGTTCTTGACGGCTTCCCCAGAACCATTCCCCAGGCAGAGGCTCTCACCGCTGCACTTGAGAAGATCGGACAGAAGATGGATTACGCCATCGACGTTGATGTTCCTGACGAGAACATCGTAAACCGTATGGGCGGACGCCGTGCATGCGTTGGCTGCGGCGCTACCTATCACATCGTTTCAATCCCTCCCAAGAAGGAAGGCATCTGCGATGTTTGCGGAGCAGAGCTTATTCTCCGCGAGGATGATAAGCCCGAGACAGTTCAGAACCGTCTCAAGGTTTACCATGATCAGACACAGCCCTTAATTGATTATTACAAGAACCAGGGTATTCTTCACACTGTTGACGGTACTGTTCCCATGGAGTCAGTATTCGGCGCAATCGTTACCCTGTTAGGTCAGTAACATGTCTGTCATTATCAAATCAGAGCGGGAAATCGAATTAATGAGAGAGGCAGGACGAATCCTGGGCGAGGTGCATGAGGCACTTGCAAAGGAAGTTGTCCCCGGAGTTTCCACTTTATCCATCGACAAAAAATGCTACGAGATGATAAAGTCCTACGGCTGCGAGCCCTCCTTCCTTAATTACCAGGGTTATCCTGCATCGGTATGTGTATCATTAAATGATGAGGTTGTCCACGGCATCCCCAGAGAGGACTGCATCATAATCGACGGCGACATAGTCAGCCTCGACATCGGAGTAATCTACAAAGGTTACCACTCAGATGCGGCAAGGACAGTCATAGTCGGAGATGTGGATGAGGAAGTAAGACTTCTTGTTGAAAGAACAAGGGAGAGCTTCTTCAGGGGAATTGCCAATGCAAAGGCAGGTCACTTCCTTAATGAAATAGGAAATGCCATCGACGATTACATCAGCGAATTCGGCTACGGTATCGTAAGAGACCTTGTGGGTCACGGAGTCGGAGCCCATCTTCACGAGGAGCCTGAGATTGCAAATTACAGGAAACTCAGAAGAGGCGTCAAGCTGCAGTCCGGTATGACCCTTGCGGTCGAGCCCATGATCTCTTTGGGAGACTGGGAAGTGGAGTGGCTCGATGATGAGTGGACAGTGGTTACAGCGGACGGAAGTCCTGCGGCCCACTATGAAAACACCATTCTCGTCACCGACGGCGAACCGGAAATTTTAAGCCTCACACCAAGCGAAAGAAAAATGGAGGGACTGTCATGATAATGGCGAGAACTCTGGCGGGCCATGATAAAGGAAAGCTTTATTATGTGCTTGAGGAAGATGAGAAGAGCGCGGTGCTTGTGAACGGAACAAACAGAAAACTGGCGAATCCGAAAACGAAATCCATTAAGCATCTTCAGCCCATTAAAAAGCTTCCGGCAAAGGTTGAGGAGGAGCGCTCCGTAATAAGAACGCTCACCGATGAAAGAAGAGCTCATTTAATCAAAACATACGAAGGGATGATTTCCCACGAAGAGGAGGAAAATTAATATATGTCTAAAGCAGATGTTATTGAGGTAGAAGGAACAGTACTTGAGAAACTTCCCAATGCAATGTTTTCTGTTGAACTTGAGAACGGTCATCAGATTCTTGCCCATATCAGCGGAAAGCTCAGAATGAATTTTATCAGAATCCTTCCCGGCGATAAGGTTACCATTGAGATGTCACCCTATGATCTTACCAAGGGCCGCATCATCTGGAGAGACAAGTAAAATAAAAATAATTTACCTGTTGACAATGGTACTTTAGGTTGATATAATGCTAAAGCACGTCTGTGGGGAAACCACGGATTTTTATGGTATTACAGAAAGGAGTTTAACATGAAGGTTCGTTCATCAGTTAAGCCTATGTGCGAAAAGTGCAAAGTTATCAAGCGTAAAGGCGCTGTGATGATCATTTGCGAGAACCCTAAGCATAAGCAGCGTCAGGGTTAAAAAATTGTAAGCGGCTGTAGAGGCGGTCCGTCCCGCTTCTATATTATCATAGGAAACACACACATTTCAGGGCGTTGCAACCGCAGCTGTGTTTCCGGATTGTTTGTATGCATTGTTGCAGTGCATGTATTTACGGAGGAAGAGTTAAATGGCTCGTATTGCAGGTGTTGATTTACCGAGAGAAAAACGAGTAGAGATCGGTCTTACCTATATCTATGGTATCGGCAGACCCAGCGCTACCCGCATTCTGGCAGAGGCAAAGGTAGATCCCGATACCCGCTGCAAGGACCTTACCGATGATGAGGTTAAGCGTCTTGCAGAAGTGATCGATGCATCACAGATGGTAGAAGGTGATCTTCGTCGTGAAATCGCTATGAACATTAAGCGACTTCAGGAAATCGGTTGCTACCGTGGTATTCGTCACAGAAAGGGACTTCCCGTTCGTGGTCAGAAGACCAAGACTAATGCCCGTACCCGTAAGGGACCGAAGAGAACTGTTGCTAACAAGAAGAAGTAATTCATTTTTTAGGAAAGTAGGTTAGTTTATTATGGCTGGTAAGACAGTTAAGAAAGTTACCAAAAAGCGTGTAAAGAAAAACGTTGAACGCGGACAGGCACATATTCAGTCATCTTTCAACAACACTATCGTAACTATTACCGATAGCGAAGGAAATGCTCTTTCATGGGCAAGTGCCGGCGGTCTGGGATTTAAAGGTTCAAGGAAATCTACTCCTTATGCTGCACAGATGGCATCTGAGACTGCTACTAAGGCAGCTCTTGTTCATGGTTTAAAGACCGTTGATGTTTTTGTTAAAGGACCCGGCTCAGGACGTGAGGCAGCTATTCGCGCCATCGCAGCTTGTGGTGTAGATGTAACTTCTATTACAGATGTTACTCCCGTACCCCACAACGGATGCCGCCCGCCCAAGCGTAGAAGAGTCTAATCAGGAGGAAGCAAAATGGCAGTTAATAGAGTCCCTGTTCTCAAAAGATGCAGGTCCCTTGATCTGGAGCCCACCTTTTTGGGAGTAGATAAGAAATCCAAAAGAACACTTAGACGTTCAAATCGTAAGAAGTCAGAGTACGCACTTCAGCTTCAGGAGAAGCAGAAGGCTAAGTTCATCTACGGCGTACTTGAGAAGCCTTTCCGTAACTACTATGAGAAGGCTGATATGATGAAGGGTCAGACCGGTGCAAACCTTATGACCATGCTTGAGAGCCGTCTCGACAACGTAGTATTCCGTATGGGATTCGCACGTACCCGTCGTGAGGCACGTCAGGTTGTAGATCACAAGTTCTTCCTTGTTAACGGCAAGAAGGTTAACATCCCCTCATACCTTGTTAAGGCAGGCGATGTTATCGAGGTTGTTGAGAGCAAGAAGAGCCTTCAGAGAATGAAGGATATCATCGAAGTTACCGGCGGACGCACCACTCCCGAGTGGGTTGATGTTGACGCTGACGCTCTTAAGGGCACCGTTAAGGAGCTTCCTTCAAGAGAAATGATTGACGTACCGGTTGACGAGATGCTTATCGTCGAGCTTTATTCTAAGTAATCCTTGCGTCTATAAAATTAAAGGAGGTTCTTCCGTGTTCGATTTTACAAAACCTGATATTAAAATTGCTGAAATTTCAGAGGACAAAAGATCCGGCAGATTTGTAGTTGAGCCCCTCGAGCGTGGTTACGGTACCACCCTCGGAAACTCACTTCGCAGAATCATGCTTTCATCACTTCCCGGAACTGCTGTCAGCAAAATCAAGATTGACGGAGTTCTTCATGAATTCTCATCAATCCCCGGCGTGAAGGAAGATGTTACCGAAATCGTTCTTAACATTAAGAACATCTGCTTCAAAAACAATGATCTTGAGTCAGAAGACAAGCAGGCATTTATCGACTTTCAGGGCGAGGGTGTCGTAAGGGCAGGAGATATCAAGTGTGATCAGGATATCACAATCCTTAATCCCGAGGCTCCCATTGCAACCCTTAGCGGTCCTGATGCAAAGCTCAACATCGAGCTTACCATCACCAACGGAAGAGGTTATGTATCCGCTGACAAAAACAAGACCGAGGATACTCCCATTGGAGTAATCTGTGTTGATTCCATTTTCACCCCCGTTGAGCGTGTTAATGTAATCGTTGAAAACACCCGTGTAGGTCAGATCACTGACTACGACAAGCTCACTCTTGACGTAACCACCAACGGTTCACTTGAGCCCGAGGAGGCAGTTTCACTTGCTGCCAAGGTTCTCTGCGAGCATCTTTCACTCTTCATCGATCTCTCTGAGATGGGTAAGGGCGCAGAGGTTATCAAGGATGAGGGACAGAGCACCGCTACAGGCGCTTCTACCCTTACCATCGATGAGCTTGAGCTCACTGTTCGTTCTTACAACTGCTTAAAGCGCGCCAACATCAACACTGTTGAAGAGCTTTGCATGAAGACAGCAGATGAGATGATGAAGGTTCGTAACCTCGGACGCAAGTCCCTTGAGGAGGTTACCCAGAAGCTTCAGGACTTAGGTCTTTCTTTCGCCAAGAGCGAAGAGTAATGTGTTACCGGTGGTCAGGTAATCCCAAAGTGTGCTGACCGCCTAAATCATATCTGTGGGTTATCCGCCGAATATGTAAGCCCGATGTGCGATATTCGGTCGGCCACAATAAAGGAGATTAAAAATGGCAAAGTACAGAAAATTAAGCAGAACTTCTTCTCAGAGAAAGGCCCTTCTTCGCGGCCAGGTTACCCAGCTTCTTCTTAACGGCAAGATCGTTACCACCGAGGCTAAGGCTAAGGAAGTAAAGAAGATCGCTGAAGGCCTTATTGCTCTTGCAATCAAGGAAAAGGACAATTCAGAAGAGAAGACTGTTACCGTTAAGGTTCCCCGCGTAGATGCTAACGGCAAGCGCGTTAAGCAGATTGTTGACCGTGAGTCAGGCAAGGTTCTTGCAGAGTCACATCGCGATGCTAACGGCAAGATCGTAAGAATCGAGAACGGTGTTACCGTAACTGTTTACGATGAAGTTGAGCAGAAGAAAAAGAAGGATCTTCCTTCAAAGCTTCACGCTCGTCGTCAGATGATGAAGGTTCTTTACGCTCCTACCGTTAAGGGTGAGAAGAAGCGTGAGGACAAGGAAATCAATCTTTGCGACAAGCTTTTCGACGAGATCGCTCCCAAGTACGCAAACCGCAATGGTGGTTACACCCGTATCGTAAAGATCGGCCAGCGTAAGGGCGACGGCGCTCTTGAGGTTCTCCTCGAGCTCGTATAAGCTGAACTTTTGATTTGTAAGACAAACCTCCCGGTTATTTTGCCGGGAGGTTTTTGTATGCAGAAAAAAAGCAGGTGTAACCACCTGCTTTTAAATGTTAAAGAGTTTTTCGAAGACCTTTATGTGGTCCGGATCCGGGGAGCTGCATTCGTAGGTGATGCGGCCGGCAGGAGTGCTGCTGCAATGAGGTCCGTCAGCATTGTGAAGCCCAGCGTCATTGAGAAGCCCAGCGGCCTCCAAAGAACGGCGCATCTGCCTTGCGGTGCCTTCGCTTCCGTCAAAAATCGAAACATCCCCGAGAACCTTCTTAAGGACCGGGGCGATGAAAGGATAGTGGGTACAACCGAGGACCGCTCCGTCAACATTGCCTTTGTAGGGCGCGACAAGGTCCGTTAAAAAGCTTTCAAGGGCCGGGCCGGTAATTTCACCTCTCTCAACAAATTCCATGAGTCCCGGGGCAGCTACGGGCGTTATATGGGCAACATCCTTATATCGCTCCAGAAGGCCGTTGAACTTCGGGAGGGCAACGGTCATGGGGGTGGCAAGAACAATGATATTTCCGCCGGGATAAGCCTCGGCAGCGGGCTTTATTGCAGGCTCGATGCCAACCAGGGGAAGCTCCGGATACATTCTGCGAAGGGCTGCTACAGCAGCGGAGGTTGCAGTGTTGCAGGCAACGCATACAGCCTTGACGCCGCGCTCAAGATAGCGCTCCACATGTGAAATCGTAAGCTGTCTTACTGTGTCCATGTCCTTTGTGCCATAGGGGGCATTTGCCGAATCCCCGAAGAAGATGAAATCCTCGCAGGGGAGCTGCTTTACAAGCTCCCGCAGCACCGAAATGCCGCCGGCACCCGAGTCAAACACGAGTATAGGTGAAGTTTTGTCAGTAGAAATTTCCATGGCTCGATTATACTACAACGGGCAAAATCGGACAATACGGGCGTTTGCGAGTGGGCCTTTGCGCTAATATACATTTTTGGGTGGCCGGGCATGAGCGCAAAGACACCGGGGCGTGACACAACATCTTGTGTAGTTAGCCTTGCGAAACCCAAACCTATTGTGATTTTGCCTTGACAATATGGTACTAAAGTGCTATCATCTTGAGTGCACGGGTTTGCGCAAGATGCAAAAGCAACACGATTTGTATTTTAAGCCCGAAGCTTATAGGACGGAGGCAACTTAAAATGGAACAGTCTGATTTCAACAAGGTGAGAGCTTCTGTTGCGTCGCAGTGCGGCAACAGGGTGGTTATCCAGCTCGACCGGGGACGCAACAAGGTTGATATTCAGGAGGGAGTTATCAAGGGAGCATATCCCAGTGTATTCACCATTCTGGTGGAGGACAAGGATCCCTTAAATCCCCCCCAGTTATTATCCTTCAGTTACAGCGACATCATCACCAAAGAAATCCGCATGAAGCTTTGCTCATAGTATTCCTATCAAGACCCGTTCGCGAGTCTTGCGCGCCGGATTCCGGCATGCAGCTTCTTAAAAAATCACCGCTTTCGGGCGGTGATTTTTTGTTGCTGAAAAAAAGAGCAGAAGCTGAAAATTTAATTCGAAGGTAAAATCGCTGGGGTACTAAAGTATCAAAAATGCCCGGACTTGTTGCTTAAAAATAAAAAAGGACCGATAATTATATGATATGAAAAAGCGTGTAATCAGAGGATTTCTCAGAAATTTCATAATGATTCTGACAGCTTTCTGCCTTGTGGTTTCAGAGGGCGGAATTTCCTATGCGGAAGAAACCTCAGAGACTGACGAGGATGATGAGGACGATGACGAGGACAAAAGCAGTTCCACTTCATCCACAAATCTTCAGACCACCATCGATACGGCAAAGAAAAACGCCCAGGATGCCCAGAAAAACCTTAACTCCGTAAACAAGACCATCGACAACCTTGCAAGCCAGCAGGAGCAGCTCAGCGAGGAGGAGGCCGAGGCTCAGGAGGAGCTTGCGGGCATTCTCGAGGAGATGGAAGCACTTGAGATGCAGATTGAGGAAATCAAGGAGGACCTTGAGAGGACCGAGAAGGAGCTCAAGGAGGCGATTGAGAAGAAGGAGCGTCAGTACGAGAACATGAAGCTTCGCATCGCCTACATGTACGAGCAGGACGATTCGGACATTGTCACCGCAATCCTCGAGTCAAAGAGCATTGCGGACCTTCTGAGCCAGTTTGAGTATGTAAACAGCGTTTATGATTACGACCGTGAACTTCTTGACGAATATGAGAATACGGTTACCACAATAGAAAATTTGAAGCATGACCTTGAGGCTGAACAGGCGGAGCTTGAGGAAGTTCAGGAGGCCTATGAAGCCCAGCAAAAGCAGCTTGAAAACAAGATAGCGGAGCTTGAGGATAAGCTTGGGGACGTTGGAGCGGCCCTTAAGAATGCAAAGGCCCAGGCCAAGGCTTACCAGAAGCAGATTGCGGATGAAAATGCCAAGATTGCGGCGGCTCAGGCGGCTCAAAGTGCATCATCCACCAAAAGCA